>Ga0172370_10001017_pt1 | contig 43766 bp, 35 predicted proteins | sample LakKiv5m_FD_114538 | JGI IMG/M metagenome (GOLD analysis project Ga0172370, IMG submission 114538) | Freshwater microbial communities from Kabuno Bay, South-Kivu, Congo - kab_022012_11.5m | ecosystem: Environmental > Aquatic > Freshwater > Lake | place: Democratic Republic of the Congo...
TACGTGAAGAGGAGTGGACGAAAGAAAGAATAAAATCAGGAATAAAAGTACGACTACTTTTACAAGAAACAAATCTAACGAAAAATTTTCAAAAAGATGACAAAACCTCAAACCGTGAAACAAGATTTTTAAACAAAAAATTTCTATTCAACACCACCTGTTTTTTGTACGAGAATCACATAGTTTTGTTTGATTCAAGCGGAGAACTTACATGTGTAAAAATCCACCATCCTGAATTTTACAAAATGCAAAAACAAATTTTCGAAATGAATTGGGATTTTTCAAAATAAAAAGATTCTTAAGCAATCGCTTAATTTTTACACTCGGTAGAATATGACCAATGTGAATGCATTACATTCATATATTTTTGCGCAAACTCCTGCGCACGCGCAAAAGTGAAAGTATTTTCTCCGGCTTTTTTGGCAAGAACAAACTCTTCACAAAATAATTTATCCCCAAATTTTTGACAATCAGAACTCATAACAAGATCCCATCCCTCATTATCAAAAGGATCTTTGAATTTATGAACAAATTTAGAATTAACATATTCCGGACCAATAGAGGCCTTAGAAAAATCAAAATTAGACAAACGAATACTATTAGGTAAATTACAAAGTTCACTCAAAGAAACCTTAATTCTATCGGGAATTTTGGCCATCTCAGCTTTTCTCATCGTATCCAAATAACCTTTTGCGACTTGATCCTCAACAAGTTTTGTAGAAGAAATTCTTTTTGGAATTTTAAATGTTTCAAAATACCAACTCTGCAATCTTTCAGAAAAAGTAGATCCAACTCCGGGAACAAAATCTCCAAAAGAATAATCTTGCTCCGCCAAAAGAACATCTCCGTTTCGCCCCTTACAAACACTCAAATTATACCTTTCATTAGAATACATACTCGAAGGAGAAAAAACACCCAAAGGTTTTACATCGGTACATTTACAATTAATAGAAGACGCAGGCCCATACTGCTGACAATTTTCCAACCTACCATTTTCTCCGGAAACCGATCTTTTTTGTTTTATTCCTTTAGCCATTTCTACAAAATCAGCATCATAATCAGAAAGTTGTCCATAAACTTTTGGATCTTTGACACCGACTTCAACAAGCTTCACTCTCGTAACAGGATCATTCATAAATGTATCTACGAATTCTATAAGACTCGAATTATCACTACCAATCCTCGCCAAAAAATCCTGATGAGAAAGCACAAAACCAAGCAATGAATTTTCGATTTCCAAAACCTGATCATGAGGAATCGAATATCTTATAGAAATTTGATACAAACATTCATTCAAAATCCATTTGAAAGAATTCTCCGAACTTACCCCAAATTTACAATCATCGTGAGTCAAACATCTTCCTTTCAGAGCCTGATCAACCATCTTCATTATCATCTCACGCCCATGACTTACGTTATCACGCCTTCGGACCTCAGAAGCGACATCAATACCAATCTTTGGCAAAACAATCGCTACAGCCGAAAGTACGCCAGCTAAAGCAAGCCTTGTCCTCGCAACCTTTCTATCAACTTTCATTTTATGAGGATTTTTACCGGTATCCAAATGTAACGTTTCAAATCTCTTCCCTTTGAAAAGCTCAATCAAAGGTTCAAGACCTACGAGCATAGTCTTCTTTCTCGCAGATTTCCCCTCTTTTGGATTCGCCGCAACAATTATATCTTCAATAAAATCATCATACTTCCCCTGCCTATCCGCACCTCCATGGATTGATCGACCATTCAAAATTTCAGCTAAACGAATAGCGATTTCAGTCAAAGCATAGTAGTCTTTTGCAGAAGGGTTTTCATCAAAATCAGACCTGATTTTACCTGGAACCGCATGTCGAAGAACCTGAAATAAATCTTTATTTTCCTTCGAAACCCTATATAGAAATCTGGCAATATTTAAAGAAGTAGGACTTTTAGAAATATCGAATTCATATTTTTCGTAAGTTTCACCATCAATTTCAAAAGCCATTTCAACGTCACAAACACCTGTATACGGATCAATAGACATACCAAGTTCATCAAAAAGATCTTTGTGTAAATCCATCTCTTCTACACATACAACATTCAACCTATCTTTAAATTGAGGAAATTTTTTCACAACAACTTCAAGAATCAAAGCCTTCGCATCTTCATTTGAAAGACCACGTTCACGATCTTCCCTTCCATTAAAATATCTGCTAAAAGAAGGCGCCATCACAATCTGGGCAACCTCACCTTCGCCAAGATTTTTAAACAAAACTTCCAAAGAAGCCTGTATAAATTCAAGAGAATAAATCCCATCACTTCTTTCTTTTTTAGTTTTAGGAATCTTTCCAATCCACCAAGCATGATTATCGCAAGTCAATTCAGGCAATTTGCCATCAGCAGAATCAACACATCCAAAAGCATCATGGGAAACAGAAACATTTTTCGGCACAGACATAACAGCCATTTCCGCATTCTCCCTCAACCATCCCAAAGCTCTCCCCAAAACCCCTAGTTGTTCGCCATTTGACGAAGGCCTGTTCATATACAAAAATTAGGAGCAATTTTGACACAAAACGCCATTTTCGTCAAGCACGAAATAAGCTCAGAAACAAAAGCCAGAAATCAAATCCTATTTCTTTTTACCTTCAACGCCACTCTTCCCAAGTACTTTCACAATTCCATTCTTCAAAGACTCTAAAAATGACCCAACAACTCCTGAACCAGCATCTACCTTCGGAAAATCCGGATAAATCTTATCTCTATTGTAATAAAGAATCATACTTCCATGCTGAATAATTTTCTCAATTTCAATCCAACACTCATCAACCATCTGCTCTATATTTTCAGCACTATTAAAATCAGAATCATCGCTAGGGAAAGTCCGATAACAAACAAGAACAGATCTTCCTCCAGCATCTGTCCTTCTAAAAAACTTGTCCTCACGAACTCCTTCACCCACAGGCAAAAATATATGAATAGAATGAACACCATCCGCAAAGCCACAAGCTACCTCAATCCCATCCTCGCCAATCATTCCACCACCAACACTTTTCCCACTCTTAAGAAGTCCCATAGGAGAAAAACCCTTCTTCTGAAGCTTATCATACACAATATACCTAAGAACAGATTCCACACTATGATATTCGACATCCTGTACTGTCGCCAATGGCTCAGCCATAAATATTATATAAAGTAGCCATCCTTATACAATACCTGTTGGACATTGTCAATTCATCAGTAATTGCTCAACGTTCTACCACCCACCGCCACCTCCTCCTCCGCCACCCCCACCAGAACCACCTCCTCCTCCACTTCCAGATGGTCCGGAAATAGTTGAAGAAATACTATTCGCCAAAGAACTCATATTTGAAGAAAAATCACCAATATCAAAATGTCCGGAACTCGAGACAAACCAAACAGGATGATGACTATAAAAATATTTTTCCCCGTAAATCACTGCCATTTTTTTCGCCCAAAGAGAAGTAATTCCAAACATAATTGCATATGGCAAAAATCTCTCAAAAATATTTTCCTCCTCGTGAAATTTTTGACGATACTTTTCAGCAGTTTTCATATACATCTCAAATCCTTTAATCCTCCTACTAAGCTCAACACCTTTCTCGGTTTTCTTTGGCATAATAAATCCAAACCCCAAAATAATCATTCCGGACAAAAAAATTGAAAGAGCAATAAACGCATACTCTTCCACGATAAATTGAGCAAAAAACATAAGCGAAAAGATAAACATCCAACCAACGGCTAAAAACACAGTTTTAAGAACAAGCCCATGCCTTTCCAAAAGCCCTTTTTTATGTAGCTCTTCAAGAACTTGAGCCTTAACCTTTGGCAAAACCTCATAAAAAGTACTCCTCAATTCAGACAATTTTACAGCACCACCAGTGGCTGGAATAAAAGGAATTTCACCTCCAGTCGAAAAAATCTTAAGTGCCTTCATCAAAGGCATAATTTTCACAATCTTCAAGGTAAATAATTTTTGATAAACAAGGATATCAGACTCAGAAAGCCCATTCACAGAATTGATATTTTTATTCAATTTAGAAATCTCATAATATTTCGAAGTAAAAAATAAAACCTTCGACTCAATTTCTTTTATTGAAATAACTCCTTTCACTGCCAAATTTATCAGACAAGCCGTTACGAATTTATTGTCAAAACCACCATTGTCCATAAGAACTCCTATTTGCATTGGAGTAAGGTCTTCCGGCGCACCAAATTCAGGCATAATCGATTTATCATTTTCAGGATCATCTCCATGTTTTTTCCACATGACAAAACAAAAAATAAAAACAAACAAAGGAATCAAAAACCACAAAAGATTTCCATACAATTCAATGAAAGTAAAATGATACGGCGTAAAAATATTTTTAGGAAAAACCACAGAAGCCGTAATCCCCTCACCCAAGCCAAGAGAACGAGTAGAATCAAAATGAAGAGTGTGATCATCTTTCCATTTATGTGTCGCCAAATCCTTTGATGTCGAATAAAGATCACCGGTAAAATAATCCACCGTAGAATTATTTTTACTTACTTCATTCGGAAAAACTATATCAGCAGAAAAATTATCAGTTTCTATATCCCAAAAATTTCCATTCAAATTCCAATAAAGTTCATCAAAATCTTTCCCTCCAAAATAAACCGCATTTTTAACGCTATAAACAATCTTATAATAATTTAATCCCTGCACAGTAACATTTGGATCACCAATTTTCCAAGTAACAGTCTCTCCATTTTTAGTCTCATCATACGTCAGAGGATTATCATCAAAATCGGTAATACTAACTAAAGAAACAGGCCTTTGAATGACACCAATCGTAGTGTTCGTCTTAGTTGGCAAAATTCTAAAAATTCCATGTTTATTAAAACAATTTCCACAATCCGCAGTGATTTTTTCCGTGATAAGCAAACTGGAATCTTTATTCACAAATATCTCCGACTGAAAATCTTTTATATACCAATAATTCACATTTTCGCGAGCACTTGCCGAAAATCCAAAGGCAAATTGCGCGAGCAAAACACCAAAAATAATAAATAGAAATTTTCTCATAAAACAATTTTATCACATTATTTCCAACATAACAGGCAAATGATCGGAAAATTGATCATGCAACACTTTTAGTTTTTTTACTTTCACTTTTTCCGAAACCAAAAATAAATCTATAGCCCTTTTGGGCTTACAAGCAGGAAAAGTTTTATCAGAAGATTCATTTACAACATTCAAATCACAAGATTTTACAAACTTTTGAAAAGTTTCATGTCCCCAAAAAAGATTAAAATCTCCACACAAAATTATTTCTCTGCCATCATTGTTTCTCTCCAAAATTATTTTAGAAATTTGCTCATATTGAGATTTTCGAATCCAGTTCCAAACAGAAAAATGCGCAGAAAATAGAGAAATTTTGTCATTCAATAAAATCTCATAGATCAACCCCTTCGCAGATTTCCTTATAAAATATTTATTAATCTCAAACCTCTCCTTGGCCAAAAAACCATTACAATTCGACGAGAAAAACGGAACATAACGAAAAACACTATTCCTAGCGTATTTCGTTTCCACATCAAAAAAAGGATATTTCGTCAGCGAAGATAACTCTTTCATCTGACCCACGAAAGCCCTATTTAAAGCCCCTTTATTGACCTCGAGCAAACAACAAACATCAGGATTTTCCCTTTTTATTATCGTAGAAACTTTCTTCAAAATCCGCATTTGCACAAACTTCGGACAAAACAAATATTTAATTCCATAAATAAAATAATGAAACAAACTTCCATCAATCCCCGTGCAATACTCCAAATTTGAAAGTAAAATTTTCAATATATATTTTTACATAACCTGAAAATATATTACATCAAACAAAGATAATAAAAAACGCCAGATTCAAGGCGGAAGAGAAATTTTGACCGCAGTGTACAAATATGTACATGAAGATCAAAATTTCTCGACAACGAAGATCTCTGGCGTTTTTTTATTATTTCTGTACTAGCAAAAACAAAGGTGCAAGAACAAGTGTCAAAGTAGACAAAAGTTTGATAAGAACGTGTAATGAAGGACCTGCTGTATCCTTGAAGGGATCACCAACAGTATCTCCAACAACCGCAGCTTTATGAGCAAATGAACCTTTTCCACCATGTGCTCCCATTTCAATATATTTCTTAGCATTATCCCAAGCACCTCCTCCGTTATTAAGAGTAAGAGCCAAAACAACACCGGCAATAGTTCCAACCATAAGAGTCGCTCCAACAGCTTCAACTCCAAGAGCGAATCCAACAACTGTAGGAACAAGCACAGCTACAAGTCCTGGAAGTACCATTTCTTTAAGCGCACCTTTTGTACAAATATCAACACTTCTAGCATAGTCAGGTTTATCTGTTCCTGCCATAATTCCTGGTTTCTCTTTGAACTGAGCACGTACATCATTGATGATATAACCTGCAGCACGAGAAACAGCACGAATTGCAAATGAAGAGAAAACGAAAACCAACATAGCACCGATAAGTCCTCCAACGAAAACGATTGGTTTAGCTAGATCAATGTCTGTAAGTTTTGCAGCCTCTAGGAACGCAGAGAAAAGCAAGAATGCCGCAAGAGCCGCAGATCCAACAGCATAACCTTTTGTAAGAGCTTTTGTTGTGTTTCCAACAGCATCAAGACGATCTGTTCTCTTTCTGATTTCTTCAGGAGCTTTTGACATTTCAACGATTCCTCCAGCATTATCTGTGATAGGTCCGAAGTTATCCATTGCAAGAATGTAAGCCGCAGTAGCAAGCATTCCCATAGTCGCAACAGCAGTTCCATAAAGTCCACCATGAACAATTTGTGTCGCATTACCAAGGTAATAAGACGCAATCAACGCAGCAGAAATAACAAGTACAGGAAGACCTGTGCTTTCAAGACCAACAGCGAAACCGCTAATGATGTTTGTAGCACCTCCTGTTTCTGAAGACTCTGCGATTTCTTTTACAGGACGATATCTATATTCTGTGTAATATTGAGTAATATAAACGAATGCAACGCTGGCAATAATACCAACAAGTCCAGCTCCGAAGAACCATAACCATGCGTTTGCAGACGTAGGATTAGCTAGAAGATATTCTGCTGATGGAGTCAAAAGCAAATAGCTTGAGATTCCAAATCCAACGATAGATAAAATTGTTGTAACAAAATAACCTTTGTTCAATCCTTTCATTGGATCTTGTGATTCTTTGATAGAAACAACCATAACTCCAACGATAGAAGCAACTAATCCAAATGCACGAGCTACAAGAGGAAAAATAATTCCTTTAAATCCAAATACTGGGAAAAGCGCGATTCCAAGAATCATTGCTCCAATATTTTCAGCAGCTGTAGATTCGAAAAGATCCGCTCCACGACCTGCACAATCTCCAACGTTATCACCAACTAGATCAGCGATAACAGCAGGATTTCTAGGATCATCTTCAGGAATTCCAGCTTCTACTTTTCCAACTAGATCAGCTCCAACATCGGCAGCTTTTGTGTAAATTCCACCTCCAAGTTGTGCGAATAGAGCCACGAAAGAAGCTCCGAATCCAAAACCAACCAAAAGAAGAGGAACCTCTGTAGGATTTGCAACTCCACCGTAAGCTACGAAAAGTCCACCAACTCCAAGAAGAGAAAGTGCAACCACCAAAATACCTGAAAAAGCTCCACCACGAATAGCCATCTTAAGAGCTTTATTTACACTGTGCTGAGCTGCAGCAGCAGTTCTAAGATTTGCTTTAACACTCATGTACATTCCCAAGAATCCTGAAAGAGCAGAACAAGCCGCTCCAAGGACAAAAGCTAAAGCAGTGTGCCAACCATAGTTGAAATCACCACTTAAAGAATATGCACCAAGAATAACAACAACCATTACAAGTGATAAAATACCAATTGTAACATACTGTCTTCTCAAAAACGCCATAGCTCCCTCTCGAATAGCCTCAGCAATTTCCTGCATCTTTGGAGTACCTTTGTCCTGAGAAAGGACATGGCGTGCAAGTAAAATCGCTACCACAAGAGAAAGAAGACTAATGCCGAATATCGAAGCAAAAAGATATGTAGACATAGACATCTTAAGTAAATTAAAAAATATAAAAAGATATATAAAGTTCGCGGGGAATCTTATCAATTTACAGAAACGAGTTCAAGTTAATTTTGAGCTCTAAATAAACATAACCATTGAAATCGCTGAAATCGCAGCAGTTTCCATTCTTAAAACATTTTCTCCTAACAAAAAGATTTTTGCACCTTTGGATTTTGCATCCGAGATTTCCTCATCTGTAAGGCCTCCCTCAGGCCCAATCACGACACTGACATCTTCGTCAGAAGAATGCCCCTTCAAATATTCCCCAAGTTTAAAGTCATATTGTCTCGCATCACCAACCAAAACCTCACCTTTTAGACCGCCACTCGTAGCAAATAAATCTTTCCAAGTCACAACATCATGAAGTACAGACAAAAAACATCTCTCACTCTGCTCCGCCGCCTCACGAACAATAGCCAAAAACCTCGGAACATTGCGAAGTTCCTTCACCTGACACCTCCCCGTAACAATCGGAAAAATATCCGTAACCCCAATCTCAGTCGCCTTTTGTACAATCAATTCCATTGTCGCAGGTTTTTTCGACAAAGCGACGTATAAACTCACTTTTCTGCCTACAGAAGAGCACTTTTGCACATCCGACAAAACGATAGAAACTTCTTTTTTCGACACAACATCAAAAGTTCCATTTGCATAAAACCCTTTCCCGTCCAAACACACACACTTATCCCCCGCCTCAAACCTCATCACATTCCTCACCTGATGAACCAACTCCTCATCCCTCAAAGTGATTTGTCCTTCCTTAAGCTCCTGATTTATAAAAAAATGTTGCATAACAAGATTATACAAAAAATGCCTGCCTTTTAACAAGACAAGCATTTATACATCAAGAAAATCAAATTCTATCTCCTACTAACTCTCTCTGTAATCGAAAAAGTCATAATATTTGATTTCAACCCACATTTAGTATCGACAGGAGTAGCATAAATCTGAGCACGATCTAAACACAATCTAAACTGTTCTTGAGCATGAGCCATTAAGTCTCGAGCAAACTTATTCGCATCTGAAACAGAATCAACTTGAGAAGGAAGTATTCCATTAGAAGTAATATCAACAACGCCACGTGCATTAATCTCAGACAAATCAATAGAGAACCAATTCTCTTCAACCCCAATACGAGTATAAAGACTCGTATCACTTTTACCAAGTTTATGTTGAGCAGAAATCCTAAATTTAGAACTCACAACCTCACCAATCCTTCGTTTAAGAGATTCCATTCTCTCACCACGAGCATCCTCGTCATACTCACCTACACGTACATCACCACGAACTACCTTAGGTCCTGAAACACCTTTAAGGACACGACGAGCCTCACCATTTACATCAAACGCAATACCATTTCCAACATTATCCCTGCCATTAACAACAGCATCATATCCACGAACGGTATCACGATGACCCTCTCCAGTCTCTTGTGTAGGATCAAAAGATTCCATAACATCCTCAGGCAATTCATATCCCTTACTACTACTATTAGTTACTTCAGCCATATTTATTTAATTTAAAATATACAAGAGATCAGAGTACCACTTCGTCAGGATTTGTCAAGTCTATATTTCAACGACCCAACTAACCCCTAATAAACTCAATACACCTCCTTCAAATAACACTCCTCGCAATACACGATTTCCGGCCTGTCAGGAGCATAAACGGTCTTAATATCTGTTCCACACTTCGCACATTTTCTATCCCAAAGTTTACGTGGATTCCTCATCGCCATTCTTTCTTTGTGACGAACATCAGGACATTTACTTGGCACAGAAAGATTATGCCTCTTTAAAAACGCAACCTCCTGAGGAATGACCCTAAATTGTTTTCCGGTTACAGAACAAGTAACAATATCTTCACCGCTTCTCTTGGCCAAATTCGCATCGTCAACTTCATCGAACCATTTATACCCATTTTTCAACACTTCCTCTTTTGTCATCGGATAAAAATCATACGCAGTCGTTTCATTATAACAAAATGGAGAATTTTGCTCAGGAAAAAACTCACCCCATTCACCAGTTTTCCTCATATGCTCAATGATTTTCTTAACCAAAATTTTATACTCACTTTCAGAATATTGTTTATTCAAAATACAAAATCTTTCCTTTGAATGCAGTCCAACACACCCAAAACAATCATTCACGCCATAACATTCATTACAATACATCGAATTTCCAGATGCGATCCCAAACCCATCCCTGCAAAACAGCAAATTATATCCACTAGAAGCCAACACTTCATATCCAAGCTCAAGTGGTGATCCAAGATGAATACAATCCATACAATTTTTCAATTTACCAACAGTGAAACAATATCTCAAATCTTCAGAATTAATGACATCAAAACAATAATACGAATTCCTTGAAGCAAAAATATGATTACCAAAAACATTTTCAGAATTTCGTGAATAGATCGCCCTTTTCGGCAAAGACAAATAAAGGTCTTTAAACATTTCTCGAACCAATTCCTTATTTTCAGGTTTCAACAATTCAGCAATTTTCTCCGCATATTCCTCTTTAGAATAACGCTTATTAAAAATATGAAATTCCTTATTCGCAAGACTCACACATCCGAAACAATTCGTACAACCTTTACAATCAAAAAGATAATAACTACTCGAACAATTCACACACTCTCTTCCATAAAAAAGCTCATAACAATGCTCAGAATCAGTGCATTCATAACATCCTTCACAATAATAAGAATAAGCCATATCCCAACAATTTTTCGAATACCACAAAATATGGCCATAAGAACAACTCTCATTCTCAACGCAACCTGCAACCAAATAACAATCCTTTGAGAAATAAGTTGCATTTGTATAATCACAATTTTCAGAACCGGAAACCGACATTCCTGGACGCGGAACTTTATTATACAGTTCATTCAGTTGTTCGAAAAATGGCTTACTAACGTCAAAATCCATGCCATAATCAAGCGGATTCCATCCATTCCCCCACCATTCATCAAGAGTATAAACTTTATCTTTTTTGTCTCCGGAAAAAATAGAAATAAATTCTTTGCCGGAAAAATCCGATTTCCTTTTGTAGAATTTATTAAAATTACGCCAAATCATTTTGCGCTTCCATCTGCACTCAAAACAATATGTCGGTTCAGGAATCAAAAATTTCTCACCATCAATACTCGGAGATAAGTTTTCCAAAAACTTCAAATCATCAGAAGTCACCTCAAATTTTTCGCCACACTTTTTACAAACTTTTTCCATAACTAAAATATACAAACTAATACACCTCCTTCAAATAACACTCCTCGCAATACACGATTTCCGGCCTGTCTGCGGTATAAACACTCTTCATACCTTTACCACATTTCATACAGTTTCTATCGAAAAGTTTTCTTTGTGGACGTAGTGCAAGTCTCGCAAAATACCTACAATCAGGGCATTTTTTTGGCGCAGGAACTTTCATTTTTCGATAAAAATTAAGTTCATGTTTTAAAATTTTATAACGCTTAGAGCATTTTTCACACTTCAAAACCTTATCGCAAATATCATCTCCAGTATCCTTAATATTGTCCGGAACTACATCAAATTCCCCACTCACCTCAACAACCGGCGGAATCTCCTTCCACTTAAATCCACGTTTCAAAACTTCTTCCTTCGACAAAGGATAATATTCATTCGCAACAGTTTCATTATAAGAATATGGCGAAATTTCACGCGGAAAATATTCTCCCCATTCACCATTTTTCATCATGTGCTCAATAATTTTCGGCACAAGATTCTCATATTCTTCCTGAGAATATTGCTTATTAAAAACACAATATTTCTTATTCCTCAAACCAATACATCCAAAACAATTTTGCGATCCGAAACAAGATTCACAATATAAAAGATTATTAGAATTAAATACGTACAAACAAAAATTCACATTATAAGTCGTAATAGTTCCAAGAACTTCATATGACAATTCCGGCTTCACATACATATTTGAACAATCCATCAAATCCTTAGTTTGCACGCCAACTTGAACATATTTCGCATCCTCACTATCACTACAATCATAACAATCTTCACAATTTTTAGAGTTCAACAAAAAATCTCCGGTACAATTTTCACAATTCAAAACGTTCGCATATTTATAAATTCTTTTTTTTCGCATTTCATCGAAATCAGACATCGCTTTTTTGAATTTTTCAGGTGAATTTAATATTTCTGACACCTTCTTTTCATAGTCCTCTTGCGAAAACTTCTGATTCTCAAAATAATATTCTTTCCCAACCAAATTCGTACACAAAAAACAATTTCTACAGTTTTTTAGATTATCACAAAACCAAGAATCACTGGTGTTTTGCGAATTATAAACATATTTACAGTTGTAACATTTCTCTACATTGAAACATTCATAAATCAATTCACAGTCATATGCATACGAACAATCAACCGCATTCTTACATCTTTGTAACAACTTCCCGTACCAACAATCCTCATCGTATTCAGCAGAATTTATCAAATAACAATTTCTGCAATATCCAGTTCCAGTAGTGTAATCAGAGTTTTCGTTATCCATTGCCATCATGCAAGCATGCGGAACATCAAGTTGCAATTCATGAAATTGCTCAAAAAACGGCTTACTAAAGTCAAAATCACGCCCATAACCTGTCGCACTCCAATCATCCGAAAACCATTCCGCAATAGAAAAGACTTTATAATTCGACTCCGGAGAATAAACAGAAACCAAAGGTTTATTTGAAAGCGCAGACGTTCTACGATACAAATTATACTCATTCCTATGCATTGTTCTTCTCTGTGCACGACAATCCGGACAAAACGTAGGAGAAGGCACATCAAAACGTTTTCCTCCAAAAACAGGTGATACTTTTTCCAAGAATTTAAGATCACTATCCGTGATTTCGAATCCAACTCCACATTGTTTACAATCTTTTTCCATGACGAGAGTATACAAATAAATCCACAATTTTCCAAAACATTCCACTCGCAAATCCAACAACCGCTACTGCAACAAAATGTAAAACAGACATCTCCTCAAATCTAAAAATATCTCTCATAAAAGGGACATAAACAGTCAAAAGCAAAAGGGAAATCGCTCCAAAAACAACATACCAAAGAGCAGAATTCTTAGCCGTGAAAGCCATTATAACCGAATGGCCAGAAAATCTATTAACAAAAATAAGGCCTATATTCGAAAAAATCAAAGTAATAAACGCAAGCGTTCTAGAATGAGAATCAGAAAACCCCTGATAAAGCGCAATATTAAAAACAACGGAAATAGCAACAAGAGAAATAAGTCCCTGGAAAAAACTTCGTAACAAAAGACCTTTGCTAAAAAGCGGATCCATAGGATTCCTAGGAGCCCTAGACATTATATCATCCTCTTCACTTTCAGCTTCAAAAACGACAGAACAAACCGGATCAATAATCAACTCCAAGAAAACAACGTGTAAAGGATAGAAAACTATCGGCCAATTAAACAACACAGGAAAAAGAGCAAGACCCGCAATCGGAACATGGACACTTATGATATATGCCATCGCCTTTTTAATATTATCAAAAATACGACGACCCATTTTTACAGCGGCTACAATCGAATTAAAATCATCTTTCAAAAGAACAAGTGCCGAAGATTCACGAGCAACGTCAGTTCCACGTTCACCCATAGACACACCGATATGCGCAGCCTTAAGAGCAGGAGCATCATTCACTCCATCCCCTGTCATCGCCACAATCTCTCCATCTTTTTTAAGCGCCTGAACAATCATAAGTTTCTGTTCAGGAACAACACGTGCAAAAATATTTACATTTTTAATTTTCTTAGCAAGTTCAGCTGTAGACATTTTTTCGAGTTCAGAACCGGTGATTATATTTCCAGGATTCTTTAGCCCAATTTGTTCACCAATATTTTTCGCAGTAATGGGATAATCTCCAGTAATCATAATTACACGAATTCCAGCCTTATAACATTCACCGACAGCAAAAGGAACAACTTCACGAACAGGATCAGCAAGCCCAACAAGACCCATGAATTCAAATTCAAAATCATGTTGAGATGTTGGCAAATCACTACCTCGATAAATAGCCTTTGCGACACCCAAAACACGAAGTCCTTTCGCAGCCATATTTTCCACATCATTTTCTAAAGCTTTTTGTTTTTCCTTAGACAAATGACAAAGATCAAAAACCGCCTCAGGCGCGCCCTTCGCAGCAACAAGATAAAACTTCCCATTAACATCTTTATACACATGAGAAAGCGCAAGAAGCTCTCTAGACAATGGATATTCTTTAAGCAAACTCCACTCAGAATGCAAATGTTCGGTATCTTTCAATGTGATATCCCCAAGTTCAAGAAAAGCCTTCTCCATCGGATCAAATGGATCTTTTTTACTCGCCAAAATCGCATATTCAATAATTTCATGAAAATGTTCAGGCAAAGATTTTTCTTTACTCAAAACAACATCATGAACTTTTCCTTCAACAAAAAGTTCCTTAATCGACATTCTATTTTGAGTAAGAGTTCCGGTTTTATCAACACAAAGAACTGTCGCAGCACCCAAAATTTCTACAGCTGCAACCTTTCTCGTAAGAACATGTTTTTTCGAAATTCTCCAAGCCCCAATAGCCAAAAACACTGTAAGAACAACAGAAAACTCCTCCGGGAGTAAAGAAATCGCAACAGTGATTCCATACAAGAATCCATTCAAAACTTCACCTCTCCACAAAACAAAAGCAGCAACAATTACTATAAAAAGAATCACTGCACCAACAAAAAACACTCTCACAAGTCTTCCAGTTTCCTTTTGCAAAATAGTTTTTTCAGGTTCAATAGAAATCAAAGCCTTTCCGATTTTTCCAATCTCAGTATTAATTCCAGTCCCAAAAACCCTCGCAACACCTTGTCCGGAAACAATCATACTTCCAGAAAAAACGAAAGGATTATCATTCCCTCCTGGCCGCGCAGATCCCACTTTTTCATCATCAGTTGGGACTTTTCTGACAGGAACAGATTCCCCCGTCAAAAGAGATTCATCCGCAGAAAGATTCCTTTCCCACAAAATCATCGCATCAGCAGGCACACGATCACCTTCATTTAAAATAATAATATCTCCACCAACGACTTCACGTCCTGCAATACGCATTCTCTCACCATCACGAATCACCAACGCACGCGGACTTGAGAGATCCTTAAGCACAGTCAACGCCTTCTCAGTCTTATTCTCTTGATAAAGCGTAATACTAATTACTACCAATATACTAAAAGACAAAAATATAGCCTCCTGTATATCACCAAGCACAATATAAATACCGCCACAAACCACAAGAAGCGAAATCATTGGCTCCTTTAAGATCTCGAGAATAATAGAAAAAATACTTCTTTTTTTTGAAGAAGGAAGCTCATTATATCCATGTTTTTTCAAATTTTGAGCAACTTCTTTTGAAGTAAGCCCTGTAAGTTTTTGAACTTGAGCTTCAGTAAGTCCCATAAGATAAGAATGAAGTATTAAAACTTATCAAGGATAAGGCCTACCAAGAAACAAAACAATAGAAATTAAATTACTTTGCGTACTCTTTGTATGGATTATCTTTCCTATAACCATAAGTACTCCTCGCAGAAAAAGGATCATAAATAGATCCATCGTCAAATTCTGCATATTGGTGAACACGTTTATCGCCAAAAGAAACCACAGACTTAATCTGAACCAAATATCCGACCTCATCCGCAAAAATCTTACACACAATCGCCAAATCTGCACAAAACACAGAATTAGTTTGAAAAGATGAAACAGTTTTTCCTCCACCAAAAATCAACGCAAAAACAGCTTTCAATGGAGAAAGTGCAATATGCCAAGGAACACGCCTTTTCTCTATCACATACGCAACAGCAAGCTTATCAAAATCATCATTTTCAAGCACACAACCAAGAGAATCGAATATCTTACTACTCTTAGAGTTCCCATTACAATATTTTGCATATTCCTCCCTAAAAAAACCTGAAAGCTGATGAACCTCCACTATCATTTCTTGCAAAAGCTCTACATCTTTAGGCTGAATTTCATATCCATACCCAGCAAAAACCCCTTCAGCCTGGACAAACTCTCCAACGTTATGACCAGGACTTCGTGTACTCAAATTTCGCACCAATTCCTCTCCATAAACCGAAACTCTATATTCATGAATAACTGTACCTGCCTCCTCAATCACAGCTGCCCTTTCCTCGTCATCAACACATTGAATATATCTTTCATGCAACTCATTAGCCTTACCATAAAACTTTGCATCACCAGAACCAGACAATATATGAATAATTGCAAAAAATGAATCAGCAGGAGTCACCTCCAAACCATGTTCCCTCGCAGAATTCTGAGCAGCCCTTTTTCTTTCCAAATAAAGCATATCCTTTTAAATACAGGAGAACGACTATAACATAAACAATAAAAAGATCAATTATAACTAAATAGAGCCCGCATTTTATTGCAGGCTCCATCTATATGATTGTTAAAAATCAAAGACTTTAGAAGCTATTTCTATCTCCTGAGTCTCTTCTTCTAAAACCTCCACCTCCGAATCCACCTCCTCCGAAACCTCCACTTCTTCTTGGTGGTCGGTCTTCCATTGGACGAGCTTCGTTAACAACAAGTTTTCTTCCGTCCATCTCGTTGCCGTTCCACATTTCGATAGCTTTTTGAGCTTCTTCTTCTGTGGCCATTTCAACAAATCCAAAACCTTTAGATCTGCCTGAAAATTTATCAGCGATTACAGCTGCTGATTCAACAGTTCCTGCTCCTGCAAATGTAGAGCGAAGAGATTCTTCTGTTGCTGTGTAAGGTAGATTCCCTACGTATAATTTCTTTCCCATAACGGTGATTAAAAAATAACAAGGTGCAGTTTGCTCGCAACACAATCAAAAGTCAATAGCAGTTTGACGAACTGCCGATTTTTAAGCCAAAGAATTCATATCGAACAAAATTATTGCTCAGTAGTGACTCCCTCAAAATGTTCATCGTCTTTTTCAGCATCTTCCTTCGTAACATGAACCGTCTGATCACGATGATGAGCTGGAGAATATATAGTATAAAGTTTCAGAGCATCTGAACCTGAAGTATTGATCACATTGTGTTGAGATCCAGAAGGTACAATTACCGCATCTCCATCCGCGACTTCGTATTCATTTCCATCAATAATCACCTTACCCATTCCCTTTTCAAAACGAAAAAACTGATCATTTTCTTCATGAACTTCCATTCCAATCTCTTCATTTGGCCTAAGACTCATCGCCACAAGTTGGCTATGTTTTCCTGTATAAAGAACTTTTCTAAAATTATCATTTTCAAGAGTGATTTTTTCTATACTACCTTTATATCCTTTCATATTTTTGAGGTTAAATTATATTTTTTTCGGAAACACAACTGACAGAATAAGCGAAAGCGACAATGCACACAAGATAACAACAAGAGACGCAATCGAAGATATATGAATATCAACAATGCCAGCAAGCATTTTCAACCCTATAAAAACAAGGATAAACGACAAACCCTTCTGCAAATGATGAAATTTATGCAAAATATTTTCAACCAAGAAAAACAATGCCCTAAGCCCCATAACCGCAAAAATATTTGAAGTGAAAACTATAAAAGGACTTTGAGAAATCGAAAAAGCTGCAGGAATAGAATCAACCGCAAAAATGACATCAGTCGTCTCAACCAATATCATAATCATAAAAAGAAGAGTGAAATACCATTTTCCATTTTCCTTCGAAATAAATTGTCCATTGTGTGGATTCGGAGTAAATCTCAAGAATTTTCTCGCCAAACGAACAATTTTACTATTCTCAAAATCAGCATGCTCCTCTTTTTTATCTGCAAAAAGTTTGATGCCAGTATAAATAAGCAAAACTCCAAATATATAAAGAACCCAATAAAACTGATGAATAACAACCGCCCCAACGGTTATAAAAACTCCTCTAAACACAACTGCTCCCAAAATTCCCCAAAACAAAACTTTATGATGATATTTTTCTTCTAAATTAAAGAAACTAAAAATCAGCATTATCACGAAAAGATTATCGACTGATAACATTTTTTCAGTAAGATATGCACTCATGAATTGAGCAAACATATCTTTGCCAAGGAAGGCCAATATCAAAAACGCAAAACCAACAGAAAGAGCAATCCAAAAAATAGATTGCATAAGCGCAGATTTAGCCCCGACCTTGTGAGGATTTCTATTAAAATAACCAAGATCCACCACCAAAAATCCAATCATAATTGCGGCAAAAACAATCCATAAATAATTTTGTGCAGACATAAAAATATTTTTATCCTAATAGAAAAGGCACTATCGACTCTAGACGAAAAGGACAATTTTCGCAAACAAAACTTTAGCGAAAAATAATTCATTTTTCATTAAAAAACTCTTGTGTTTTTTTTAAATAAGATTATGGTTTTTACATATATATAAAAACCACAAATGCCCCCAAACAAAGACCTGCTTGGAAAAAATATTATCTTCATTAATTCAGGTGGAAAAAAGAAAAAATTCACACTTGAAAAGGCAAAAAGCTTAGGATTAAACATCATTCTAGTTAATCAGAAATTAGACACAAATAAAAAACTTATTGATCATTTCATCGAGGCGGACACGTACAACCACAAAGAAGTGATCGAAAAATTAAAAACTTTTCAAAAGAATAATCCGGAAATAAAATTCGACGGAGCAATAACATTCTGGGAAGACGACATCCCCGTTTTGGCTAAAGTATGCGAAGAATTCAAATTGTCAGGAAACAGCTACGAAACTTCAATCAGAACAAGAAATAAATACGAGATGAGAAAACGTCTTGCCGAAACAAATCTCGGCAATCCACTTTTCCAAATGGTAAAAAACAAAAACGATTTAAAAAAGGGAATAGAAGAAATCGGTTTCCCTGCAGTAATGAAGCCTGCATGGGGAGCAGACAGTGAATTCGTAATATTGGTAAAAAACGAAGAAGAAGCAAAAACAACTTTGGATTATTTGCAAAAAAACTGTAATGAAAAATTTAATCCAATCTTCAAGTACAACAACGGAGCTTTTTTGTATGAAGAATACATGGATGGAATGGAAATCAGTTTGGAATGTTTTTCTCAATACGGAATTCCACACGTAATCGGAATAAATGAGAAACAACCTATCAAACCTCCATACTTCGTAGAATACGGAGATATCGCTCCAGCAAGGCTAGATGACGATATAGAAGAAGAAGCAATAAAATTAGCAGAATCAGCTTTGATAGCACTTGGAGTACAAAACAGTCTTGCACATATAGAAATAAAAATCACATCTACAGGCACAAAAATCGTCGAGGTAGGATCTAGAATGGGAGGAGATGACATCTACACAAACGTGAAAAATGTCTGGGACACAGACATGGTAGAAATAGGCATAAGAGTCGCATGCGGGATGAATACAAATTACAAAAATACACCATCAAAAGGATGTGTAATTTGCCGTTATTTCATTCCAAGTCATTCAGGAATAATCACAAACATTGAAGGAGTAAAAGAAGCACAGCAAATGAAAAATGTTCTTCAATTAATCATAACAAAAGACGTAGGAGATGCAATATTGGTACCACCGGAAGGATTCGAAAACGCAGGATGGGCTGTAGTAAAAGGACGAACATACCAAGAAGCAGAAACATTGATGAATAGAGTAATGAGCAAAATCGAAATAAATGTAACGCGTTTTCATAAAGATTCATCACTTGGAAAAACAACTAGAGAGTCTTCCCTATCTTCAGCGTCTATCGTCCGTGAACAGATTATTAAGGCTTCCAAAATCGAAAAACTTAGAATCGTAGACAAAAATAAAATCAAAAAATTACACATTGGAATCATCGCAAATTCAACAATTCCAATATACAGCGAAAACGAAAAAAAGTTTTTCACAGGAGAAAATATAAAAAATATCCTTCAGGCAAAAGGCTATAACGTAAGCCTATTTGACGTAGGAGAATCAACATTACCTATCGAAAAAATTCAAGGAGCAAATCTAGATTTCGTAATGAATTTATGTGAAGCGATTTACAATTCCCCACTTCTAAAATCGCACTCGGCCGCACTTTTTGACATGCTACAATTGCCTTACACAGGCTCAAATCCAGGAACACTATCTCTTTCTTTGGATAAAATAAAAGTAAAAAAAATTCTTGAATATCACGACATTCCAACTCCGGATTGGGATTACGTAGAAAGTGTAGACGAAAAAATAAGCGATGAACTTGAATATCCATTGATCGTAAAACCTGCAAACTCAGACAATTTCTTTGGAATAGACAATCAATCAGTCGTCACAAACGAAAAAGAATTAAAGAAACAATTACGTATAATTATTGAAGACTTCAAAAGACCAGCCCTTATCGAAGAATACATCGAAGGATCGGAAATCGACGTATCTCTCATTGGAAATGAAGAGGACGTAGAGGTTCTCCCCCTTATAAGGTCAACTTTTGATCAAGTACAAAAAAATCATTGGCACATTTATTCTTCAGATCTTTGGGACGAAGAAAACAAACATATTTTAGATAAAATCAAAGTCGAAAAACCTGCAAAAATAAACAAAAAACTAGAAACCTTGATAAGTGAAATGGCACTCGATGTTTACAATATTTTTGATTGTCACGATTATGGAAAAATAGAGTTTAGAGTCGACAAAGAAGGAAATCCATATGTCATCGAATTAAATCCAAATCCACCACTTGAGAAGGAGAATTTCATTGCCATATCAGCAAAACTCGCAGGATATAGTTACGAAGATTTGATAGAAAAAATCCTTTGGATGGCGATACAGAGATACAAAGATAAACCACCGTTCTATCACCTACAATTCTAATTCATGAATAAAAATATTTTATTCTTCCCAAGTTATAGTGAACACAAACAAGTATACGAATCACTACTGAAATTACGAGAATTGGGATACACCGTCTATTCATTGTGCGACAAAATATTGGAACATCCAGTCGATGTTTTTGAAAAACAATTAATCTGTGACATAACAAAAACAAAAGAAACGATAGAATTTTTAAAACAACAAAACCTACATTTCGATGCAATTTTCACAAACAGTGTTGAACTCGTAACTCCCCTAATAGCCCTTCTGGCAAAGATTTATGGGTTCGTCGGAAACGACCCAAAAACCGCATTCTACTGCCGAAGTAAGTACCACATGAGGAAAAAATTTCTTGAAAATAATATCCCCTCTCCAAAATTTAAACTTTGCAAAAATTACGAAGATATAGAAAAAGCCATCCAAGAAATAAAAGTTCCATGCGTTTTAAAACCAGTAGGATGGCATTCAAGTTTCGGAACATTCATGATCAGAGATTCTGAAGATTTAAAAAAATTAGAATCAAATTACAAAACGTCGATTGAATTTTTATTAAAAGAAATAAAAGAGATTTGTGCTTACGAAAAAGAAGATCTAGATCTGATTGGAATGAACGATGAAGTAAACATGGCCACAGATTATTTGGTTGAAGAATTCATGGATGGACAAGAGATAAGTGTGGATGCAATGACTCAAAACGGCAAAACAACAATCCTTGGAATCGCACAACAAGTAAGAATGTCTCCACCATATTTCGTGCAATTAGCGGAAAAAATACCTTATGTTTGCGACACAGAAAAATCAGAAAAAATCAAAGAACTTATCGAAAACACAATCGCAGCGATGGGAATAAAAAACTCAGCCACACACACAGAAATAATTTTCACAGAAGAAGGTCCTAAAATCGTAGAAATAGCATGTAGAAGCGGCGCAGACAATATCCACGATGCCATATATAACGTCACCGGTTACAGCACTTTATACGAAAATGCGATGATAGCATTGGGCGTAGAAAGACATTACGAAGTAGAAACAAAATGTCACACTGCCATGCAATATATTCTTCCAGAAAAAGCAGGAATTTTATCAAAATTCGAAATTCCAAAAGAAGTGTCAGAAAATCCAGACGTATTAGAAATAAAAATAATAACTAAGGAAGGATCAAAAGTCGCTCCACCTCCACAAAATTTCGACTACATAGGATATGTGTTAGTTAAAGGAAAAACTCCTGAAGAAGCTGAACAAAATTTACAAAACGCACTAAATAAAATATCCATTCAAATCGACTAAAATGAAAATCGCAGGGTATGAACATTTAGAACTTTTATTATCTGGGAGGAGAAACAAATATTATCAAATATCGTTTGCAGATAGCCCTGCGTACAATTTTATAAAAACAAATATTCCATCAAAAAATCTTATTACCCTCAAAAGCGATGGGAAATTAAAATCGTTATATTTGGATGAAAACAAAATATTACAAAAAACAAATGCAACAAATCAATTAAAGAAAAAAAATATAACAGCATTTGCGCCAATAGATTCTTCGTCAACGTACAAAGAAAAATTGGCTAAGGACAAAGGTCTTACAATCATAGCCCAACCATGGAAAACGCAGAAAAAATTCGAAAATAAAATATTTTTCGAAAAATTATTAACAACAAATAATTTACCAAAACCAAAAGGTTGGATTCTAAAATCAAAAAAAGACATAGAATCGATAAACAAATTTCCCGCAGTCCTCCAATCACCAAACAGTTCAGGTTCAAGAGGAACATTTTTTTTAAACAACAAAAAAGAAATAGAAAAAACTATAGAATCAGAAAAACTGAAATTTCCATTGTTATGTAGAGAATTCATAAATGGCTTACCTTTCGGAATAACCTTGCTCATAGGCAAGAGAGAAATGATGTTTTCTGCACTTAGATTACAAATGTATTTCCCAAAAAAAGATGGAACAAATATCTACTATGGAACACAATGGGTTAAAAAATCTGACCTTCCAAAAGAAGTAATAAACAAAATAGAAACAAACATTTTAAAAATGGGAGAAGTCTTAATCTCACAAAAATTTCATGGAATTGCGAACTTCGATTTCATGATAAAAGACAAAGAAATATTTTTCATAGAATGTAATCCAAGACTTGTCGGACCAAGTCCCCAAATGTCCAACACCAAAGAGCTTTTACATAATTTAGATTTCTCAGAAGAATTTATTGCCGCATCAACAAGCAAAAAACTTAGCTCACACAAGCCATTTATTCCAGATACAAAATTCAAAGGTTGCACGGTAGATTTGGATTCACTAAAATCACAATTGCAAAACACTAAAGTGAAAGAATTACCAAAAATCGGATATTACAAAATCGAAAAAAACAAACTTGAATACGTTTCCGGAAAAATTAATGATTACAACAAAGCAAATTTAATATTATTAAAACATTCACTACTCCCAAACGAAAAAATAAATAAAAATTCACTATTAGGCTTCGCATTCACGAATGAACAGATGTCAGAAATACACGGGAATACATACTCAATGACAAAAAACGGAGAAAAAACACTTAACGCATTACAATGGATACTGGAAAAAACATATTAATAGTCACTGGATCAGATTATACAGATCCAGTATATAAAGCTTTTAACGACGTAAAAGAACTCGGTCACAAAGTATATCTTTTGAGTGATGGATCTTTTGAACCAAGACCAGGAGTTTTCGAAAAACATTTTTCATATGACCTTAGAAAGACCAAAGAGGTCTTAGACTACATGACAAACCAACCTGAGAAATTTGACGCAGTGACAATAAAAACTTCAGAATGGCTCACTCCCCTAGTCGCACTTTTGGCAAAACAATACGGATGTATAGGAAATGAACCAATCGTCGCATTCAACTGTCGAAGTAAATATCACATGAGAAAAGAACTCGAAAAAGGAAACGTTCCGATCCCAAAATTCAAACTTTGCAAAAATTATGAAGAATTGATTGAGGGCATAAAAGAAATCAAAACTCCATGTGTAGCAAAACCTGTCGGAGGAAATGCAAGCTATGGAACATTTATGATTAGAGACGAAAAAGATTTAGAAACTCTAAAAGAAAATTACGAAAATTCAATAAAATTTCTGAAAGAAAAAGCAATCGATGGAGATGTTTTTGCATTCAACAAAGAGGAAATGGACCTAATTGGAGTAGATGATCACGTCGACATGATCACAGATTATTTGGTTGAAGAATATATGGATGGACACGAAATAAGTATAGATTCATTCGTTCAAAACGGAAAAGTTACAATGATGGGAGTTGAAGATCAAATAAGAATGACTTATCCATATTTCATGCAATTAGCGGCAAGATTGCCATACATCTATAAAGAAGGAGAAAAAGAAGTAATACAAAAACTTTTGGAAGACACAATGAAGGCCATGAACATACAAAATTCAGCAACACACACTGAAATCATGTTTACATCACAAGGGCCAAAAATCGTAGAGCTAGGGTGTAGAATAGGCGGAGATGACCTACATGAGACAATTCTCGAGGTAACAGGCTACAACCTAATGTATGAATCAATAATGATAGCACTAGGAATTCCTCGAGAATATGACGTACAAACAAAATGTCACACAATGACAACAGTGATAATGCCTGAGAGAACAGGGACAATAACGTCAATAAATATTCCAGAAGAATTGAAAAATAATAAAAATATTTTCAATATAGATACAATAGTAAATATAGGAGATAAAGTAGGAACTCCACCGGAAAGATTCGATTATATCGGTTACATATCAGGAAAAGGATCAACTCCGGAAGAAGCCGAAAAGAACACAAATGAAGGGCTTAAACTGCTAGAAATCACAATCGAATAAAGCCTAATTGATAAAGATAAATTGCGAGATTGTTTTAAACAATTTTTCCTTGTAAGAACCTTCCCCACTTTGAGAAAAATCCATAAGTTTTGAGCCTAAAGAAAGAGCATCCTGCATATCAAGCATTGTCAAATAATGTCCAATACCTGGGCATTTTTTCGTATCATTTCCGCACAACAAAGTCAGATAAATATCTTTAAAAATAAAATTCAAATCCACTCCAACAACTTCACCATCAACCTTCACAGAAATCATTCTACTTCTATATATTTCACCATTTTGCCCCTTTTCAATAATGCGGTTAAAGGTCTTCACAAAGCGCTCATCCTTAAGTGGTGAATCATCAAATTTATCAATATTAAATTTCACAAGTTTACTAAAATCATCGATATTATCAAAAACAATTTCAGGATTCAAAGACTCAATTCTTTTTTTATCCCTACGCAAATTCTCACGAAGTTTTTTAGGCAAAGTCATGAAAAAATCATCAACAGAGTAAATACCATCCATCATCAAAGTTTGTTTCGGAAGAGTCTTCGCAAGTCGCTTATCTCCTGCCAAAAAGGCACACGCACTCTCTTTCAAATTATTTAAAACAGTAGATTTAGGACAAACATCAATCAAAGATTTTAAATATTTCTCATCTTTCACCCAAAAAGAATTTTCCTCCTGCCAATCAAAATCATCTCCGATATCTCCAAACCAAAAATACTTATTTTTATCACTAATATACCAAAGAGGAATCAAACCAACATTTTGATTATCCTCTACTAGAAGGACAAAATAAGGATTATATTTATAAAATTCCCAAAACGAAACACGAAAATCCCATTCATCAAAAATCGACAAATGTGGAGAAAATTCTTCCCACAATTTTTCACATTCATCTATATTTTCAACAAAAATTGCATTCATAATATGCATACATTATAGTATTCATATACCTCAATAGAAATCAAAAATGACAACATCAAGGAAAACCGATAATCCATTTTTAAAAAGATTCGAAAAAGTAAAAAACTTACGTCCAAGATTTTTAGATATCGCAAAAGAAATCGGGACTCCACTTTATATTTACGACAAAGAAGAAGTACAAAAAAACGTACAAACTTTCAAGAACGCATTTAAAAAAGAAGGACTAAATGTAAACATATTTTTCGCGACAAAAAGTAATTATTACAGAGGAATTTTAAAAACAGTCGTACAGGAAGGTGAAGGCTTAGACGTATCCAGTCAACGAGAACTCAAGCTAGCAATAGAAGCAAATGCAGAAAAAATAGTCTACACAGGACCTGGAAAAACTGAAAAAGATTTCGACTTAATCTTGAAACATCACAATAAAATCACAGTAAATTTAGAAAGTATTCGCGAACTTACACTCCTAGCGAAAATGGCAGAAAAAAAGAAAGTAACAATGCGATGTGGAGTAAGAATATACACAAAAATGCAGAGTGGATGGACAAAATTCGGTACATCTCTAGAAAATTTAAAACCATTTTTCGACGAAGCAAAAAAACACAAATCAATAAATTTTTGTGGAATTCATTTTCATATTAGTTACAATAAAACACCTGAGAAATACATAAAAACTTTCAAAACATTAGCAACATATTTAAAAAAGAATTTCACAGAAATCGAAAGAAAACAATTTGAATACATAGACATGGGAGGAGGTTTTTATCCGCAGCCATTCGAGGGAATTCACCCATGGAATCCAGACGAAAACAGCATGGACACACCAGACGAAAAAGATATATTCGCGACAAAACCAGACAAAAGATACATCCCAATAAAAGTAGATCCGATAGAAAAATTTGCGAAAGAAATTGTAAAAATTTACAAACAAGAGATTCTTCCACTCCTTCCAAATATTTCACTATATGCAGAACCTGGACGATATATTTGTCACAGTTCAATGCACATGATTTTCAAAATCATCGACATCAAAAATCCAAAACTTGGAATAACAGACGGAAGTAACAACATGATCGGATGGGAAAGATATCAATTTTTTCACTATGTTCCCCTCTTCAACCTTTCACAATTCGACCAGAAAAACGAAATTCCATTCGTAACTTATGGCTCACTATGCACACCTGATGATGTTTGGGGATATTACATTTATACAAAAAACACACCAAAAGAAGGAGACATAATAGTAATGCCATTCCAAGGCGCATACACCTATACATTCGCACAAAACTTCATCAAAGAAATTCCACCTGTTTATAATTTATAAAAACAAAAATGCACGCCACAATCCATAATTTTATTTTCAGAATAGTAAGATGCTTCACTGGCTATAATTTTCTGTACCACTTAGTAGGCGCAATCGTCACTTATATATGCGTACAATCAGGGTTTGACTGGTTTTACTTCATGTCAACACGCTCACCAGAACTACAATTTTTCCTATTTCCAGCAGTAACAATCGGCAGCATAGGACTAATAACAATCATAACCATCTTATTTCTATTCGCCATAATCAAAAAAAACAAAAAATTATTAAATATATCATTCGCACTAATCGAAGCGATTTTTATATCAATTATAATAATAACCGTTTACAAAGGTTTAACAGGAAGAGCACATCCACCACATGGAACAAACCTAAGTTTACTCACAGACATGAGCCACATCTTCAACTTTGGATTCCTTAAAGACAGTATCTTCTATGGCTGGCCATCAGGCCACACAGCGGCCGCATTTGCATTTGCCGTCACAATCTGGAGACTATACCCAAAAAATAGAATCAAGTACCTAGCGATGATTTTTGCCTTCTACGTGGGCATTGGGGTCTCAACAAACATCCACTGGTTCTCAGACTTCTTCGCAGGCTCACTCGTAGGAACAACAATCGGGAAAACTGTAGCAAAAGACTTCAGCAAGAAATAACCCTTGTCTTTTCCGTATAAAATCACTAGTGTAAGCACTAAATATTTAAAATTGCCAGTATTATGAGCCAAGGAAATGTTGTATTAAGATTTGATCAAGTATGTTTTCACTACGACCAAAATAAACCCATCTTGAATGAGGCAAGTTTTTCTGTCCGTGAAAATGCAAAAATTACGATAATGGGACAAAATGGTGCGGGGAAAAGCACGATTTTTAAACTTATTTTAGGAGCAGCAGGAGTAAAAGAAGACATCACCGCAGACATGACTCTAAAGCCAATCTCAGGAAAAGTACACATTCTAAATAAAGCCTCTATCGGCATCGGACTTCAAGTAATGCCAAAGAGATTTTTCGAACACACAGTTTTAGAATATTTCGAAACTGCATTCACAGAAAAAAAATATAATATCGAAAAATTAATAAAAGATGTATTTGAAGTAGTTCAATTTGAAACCCCATTGGATAAAAAAATCAAAGATTTTTCTGGAGGACAATTGGCAAGACTTCTACTTGCATACGCACTTATCCAAGAACCAGATGTTTTACTTCTTGATGAGCCAACGAATAATCTTGATACAGAAGGCATAAATCACCTCACTGGATTTTTGATGGGATATGAAAAAACAGTTATCGTAATTTCGCATGACGCAAATTTTTTGAATTGTTTCACAGATGGAGTTTTAAATTTAGACGTTTACTCAAAAAAAGTTGAACAATATGTTGGAGATTATTTTGACGTAATAGAACAAATCGCAGGACAAATAGAACGTGAACAAAGAAAGAATGCACAACTAGAAAAGAACATTCAAGACAGAAAAGATAAGGTGAATTTCTTCTCACATAAAGGAGGAAAAATGCGCAAACTGGCGAGCAAACTTCGAGATGAGGTAGCTGAAGACGAAGAGAATATGGTCGACGTAAAACGCGATGATAAAACAATCAGAAATTTTATTATTCCATCACAACAATGGTCTGACATTGTAGTAAAAATTTCTTCAGTTGGAGTGATAAAAAAGAACGAAAAAGTTTCAAAAAAAGTAGAAATGAAACTATTTAATAGAAGTAGACTTAGAATTATAGGACCAAACGGAATCGGTAAAAGTACACTTCTTCGAGAATTAGCGACAGGAGAATCCGAAGGGACTCAAATCACTGAAGGTGTAAAAGTTGGCTACTATCAGCAAGATTTCGCAGGTTTGGATTTTGAACAAACAGTTTACGACTCATTAATGGAAGTCGCTGAAGATCCATCAAATGAAAAAATTTACGCAACTGGAGCACACTTTTTACTTACTTCTGAATTAATGAGAAACAAAGTTGGATCGCTTTCTGAAGGACAAAAAGGTTTGCTATGTTATGCACGTTTTGTTTTGCAAAAACCAGGTTTACTAATTTTGGATGAGCCGACAAATCATATCAATTTCCGTCACCTACCAATCATTGCAAAAGCAATCGACGACTACGAAGGTGCCATCATTTTGGTCTCACATATGCCAGAATTCGTAGATCAGGTCACACTAAATGAGACTCTAGACTTGGAAGAATTGAGATAAAAGTTTAAGCTTTAAACCCTTTCTTTTTATACGCTTCAATACTCTTTCGAATAATTTCGTATGCAACTTTTTTATTCTGAAATTCCTGAACTTTCACTTCTTTATTTTTCTCGAGTTTTTTATATTCTTCAAAAAAGTTTTTAAGTTCAACAATAAAATGAGGAGCAAGTTGGTCGATATCATCAATATGATTCACACTCATATCATTTAAAGCGACAGCGATGATTTTGTCATCAGCTTCACCTGAATCAAGCATCTGCATTACACCAATGACCTTGGCTTCAACGATAGTCAAAGGCTGAATTGGAGCCTCAGAAATCAAAACAATATCCAAAGGATCATTGTCATCACAATAAGTTTGTGGAATAAATCCGTAATTTTCAGGATAAAAAACTGCAGAAAAAAGCACACGATCAAGTTTTAGAAGTCCACTTTTTTTATCAAGTTCATACTTTGAACGAGAACCTTTCGGAATCTCAATTATACAATTTACTATTTTAGGAGCCTCATCTCCCACCTCAACTCCATGCCATGGATGCGTCATATTTCTTTAATTTATTAATAACCTAAGCATATTATAGCTCAAATTCTCTATTTTGACCATATAATCAGACGGCAAAGACAAGTGAAGTTTTATCGAATACCTTCTTCAACAATAATTTCCTCCGAAACCTGTTCCGTAAGTTTTCCTTCGTCGGTAAGTTTTGTTTTCTTCCAATCCCCTTTCATATACCACGCAATAGTAATAAGAGCCGTTATTACATTCGAAATAGGGAAAGACAACCACAAACCATTAACTCCAAGTGTTGTATGTTTTGAAAGAATATAGGCCAAAGGAAACTGCAAAACCCATTGTCCAACGATCGAAAGAATCATTGTAACCATCATATTTCCTGAAGCACGGAGAGCTCCTGTAAGGGAAAATTGGACTCCCATAAATCCCCACGACAAAGAAATAATTCTCAAAAACACAGCTCCGGATGCGATCACTTGATCATCTTCAGGAACAAAAAATGCCACAAGATGTGGTGCAAAAACAAAAACGACAATACCAAAACAAGTCAAAATCAAGAAACCAAGCCAAGAACCAAAACGTCCAATTTTTGCGGCACGCTCAATATTCCCAGCTCCGATATTTTGGCCGACAAGTGTAGAAATGGCCATAGAAAGCCCCATTGCAGGAATCATTGCAACCTGAAGAACATTCGAACCGACTCCATAAGAAGCCATAGTCAATGTTCCAAAACTGGCAATCAAAAATGTTAAAACCGTTAATCCAAGCGCTCTTGAAGACTGTTCAATTGAAGCCGGAAACCCAAGAAAAAATGCACGTTTAATAAATGAAAAATCAGGTTTGAAATTATTAAGCGAAAGATGAATACCGTATTTTCCGCGCAAAAGAACGACAAATCCAATCAATGCTGCAATTGTTTGAGTACTTAATGTCGCGATTGCCGCACCCATAACACCACTTGCAGGCACACCTCCCCATCCGAAAATAAAGAAAGGATCAAGAATAAAATTCAAAATAACAGTCCCAAAAACTATATAAACAGGAAGTTTTGCCTCTCCAATTCCTCTCATAATCGACTGAAACATAAAGAAAAAGAAATTAAAAACAAGTCCAATAAATGAGACACGCATAAAGCCCAAAGCCCCTTCATAAACATCCGCCTCAACACCCATAAAATGCAAAATCGACGGAGAAAAAACATAACCAATCGCCCCAAGAGAAACAGAAACAATCACAATCATCAAAAGAGTCTGAGCCGCAACATGGTTCACCATTTCTTTGTTTTTTGCACCGAAATATTGAGCAATCAGCGTTGATCCAGCAACAGCGAATCCAACTCCCAAAGCAATCATAAGAAACATAACCGGCATAGACACGGAAACAGCAGCAACCGCAGTTCCACCCAATCGTCCGACCCAAAACGCATCAGTAAGCTGATAACCAGCCTGCAAAACATTCGCCAAAACGATCGGAATCGCCAAAGTTAAAAGCGATTTTGCTATAGGACCTTCCAGTAATTTATTTGATTTTGAATCCATATTTTTTTAAAACTATTTCTTGAAAAGTTGAGAAGACTTTAGTTTAAGAACTGCAAAAAGATATATAATCTCAAGAATTCCAAGAGTATTCAAAACAAGAAGAATTACAAACCACCAAGGTTGGCCTTTTCTTCCCGCATGCCACAATGCAAGTCCTTTCCAAAACACACTCCACAAAATCAAAAGGATCAAAACCGGGAAAAACACATAGAAAAATTCAAACGCCTCCCCTCCACGAAACTCTGCAAATTTATTCATATCTATAGATTAAAAAATTAACAATCACATTATACTATTCACCTATGATATAATACAATTAAGTAAAAAACTTTATGGAATTTAATCCTCTCACCAACGAAGAAAAACGCGTCATAGAAGACAAAGGCACAGAAAAACCGTTTTCGGGAAAATACAATGATTTTTATGCAGACGATGCAATGCGCCACTATTTTCATCGAAAGCAAAATTCGATGCCGGATGCGGATGGCCAGCATTTGATGAGAATTTTCCAAACGCAATAACTCGCATAAAAGATCCTGACGGAATGAGAACAGAGATAGTGTGCACAAATTGCAAAGCACATCTCGGACATGTTTTTGAAGGAGAACATATGACAGAAAAAAACACACGCCACTGCGTAAATTCATTATCTATACGCTTTATTCCATCAAAATCTTCGTAATTACTTCACCAACTTCAAATATTCTTCTTCACTCAAAATCCTTCCATCAAATTTTTCTGGCCAATTAGTTTTGATTTTCATACCAGATTTAGCACAAATTGCCTCGCGAAGTTCACCACTAAATGGCATCCATGAAAAATTATTTTGCAAACGATGAACATAGTAATCATGTAGTAATGGTCCCTTAATTTTCTTCGCAAAATCGATATCTTTTTGAGTAATTTGAAAAGACCTTTTATATTTTTCATCCCAAAAAATTTGTTCGGTAATCCACTTTTCTTTTTCAGGATTTAACTCTTTCCAACTATCAGGAATATCCGAGATCTCAGCGGTTTTAACGTTATTCCTTTCCATTGATTCTCCTTCTCTAAATCCTAAATCACTTGGTTTATCGAGAGGAAAATGAAATCCGGAAAAACTTTCTTCATAAGGATTTGGGGCAAAATAACCAGGAAAAAATTTCCCCCATTCCCCAGATTTTTTCATATTAGAAATAATTTTTTCTCGCAAAATTTTATATTCCTCTTCAGAATATTGTTTATTAAAAATACAATATTTTTTATTCACCAAACCTGAGCAACCAAAACAGTATTGGCAATTTTGAAGATAGGCACAGTATTCCACAAATTTACAATGATCAACGCTAAAAGAAAAAATCGCATAATAAGAAAAAACCGGTAACGAAGTCATGAAAGTAAGTTCACCACCAACCGTTCCCAACGAATCCAAAGTTCCCTTGGCATCAGGTCCGGAAAAACAATCGTTAACACAATTCTCATGTTTCGAAAGAAGATAACAGTTTTCACAATCCTTACATTGTTTAATATAATTACCTGAAGAATCTTCACACTGATCAATCTGCAAAGCTCTATGCCAAGCCATATTCGTCATCATCTCACTAAAAAACTCCTTTGCTTTTTCATAAGTTTTTATAGAGGACAAATCCCATTTTGCTTTTTGAATTTCAAACTCTTCTTTTGTAAGTTGTTTATTCCCAAAACAATAACTCTTGTCCCGAAGATTGAAACAAAAAATACAATTACTACAACCTCTACAATCGTACAAAAAAGCCGAATCATGCACATTTTTACAATTCAACAAAAACAAACTATTAAAACAATTCGTTGAATTTATGAGATCAAAACACAATTCCGAATAATAAGCGGAAACTCCATAGTTGGAATCTTTACAGTGATCACATTCATAACAATATGAACAATCCTCATTATATTGACCTGAATGACAAAGATAACAATTTTTACTGTAATACCAATCATCAGTATATTCACAATTTTGATTATTACTTTCAAAAACATGAGGTATCGGACATTTCTGAAACAATTCCCAGGATTGATCAAAAAACGAAAGTGATGGATCGTAATCCCGAGAAGGAGGATTATTATTTTCAAACCATTCTTTTCTTTGCCAAACGGGATAAACACAATCAGGTCGAAAAACTGAAACAATATTTTTCCCAGACATATCAGATTTTCTTTTATGTAAATTCCATTGAGACCAAAACGCCCCCAACTCTCGAAACCTGAATTTCGGTAAAATCTTTGGCAAACTATCACCAAACCCAAATTTTTTTCTAAGTTCTACTTCACGAGGAGAAACCTCAAAAACATTACCAGAAATTTCACATGTAATTTTCATAATCCAACATTTTTAATCTAATTAATCTTTTTCACCAAAACTTTATCAATTCTTCGTCCATCCAAATCAATAACTTCAAATTCAAAACCATTATGGATAAATCTTTCACCTTCCCTCGGAACTCTCTTCAAATAATGAAGAATGAATCCAGCCAAAGTTATATAATCCTGAGATTTTTCAGTAATAACTTTCGAACCAAGAGATTTATTGAAATGATGAATCTGAATTCCTCCATCAACAAAAAATGAAAAATCCTCACGCACAACAATGTCAGGATCAATCTCGTCTTCAACTTCCGGAAGCTCTCCGACAATAGCCTCAGTCAAATCATGAAGTGTAATTATTCCCTCTACTCCGCCAAATTCATCGACAACGATTCCGATATATTGTTTGCGTTTTTTAAACAATTTCAAGATATCGAAAGCATTCATATTCTCAGGAATAAAAATCGGTTCATGTAATATTTTCTTTATCGAAAATCTACTTTGATTTCTTCTTTCAAAGAAATCTTCTGCATTAATTATTCCTTTTATTTTATCCAAATCTCCATCACATACAGGAAATTTTGAATAAGGACTTTCTTTGATTTTTTTCTCAATATCTTCAAGTTTTTCATGAATATCAATCCACTGAATATCATTCGAATTTGTTTGTAAATTTTTTGCCTTTTGATCAGAAAAGAAAAATATATTTTGATGCATTTGTGTTTCTTCCTTTTCCAAGATACCTTGTTTTCCTGCAGTCTTAAGCAAATATTTGATTTCCTCTTCAGTCAAATCATCTCGTCCTTTTCTTTTAATTCCAAAAATTTTTAAAATTAATTGAGTCGACAATGAAAGAATTTTCACAAAAGGATAACTCAAACTTGCAAAAAATTTCAAAAATGGAGCCATCAAAAGTGAAATCTGTTCTGAATGATTTAATGCGATTGATTTAGGAATCAATTCTCCAAAAACAATTGAAAAATATGTTATCAATGCGACTATTATTGCAAAAGATATTCCAGACGCATATGGCGCAAGAATGCCAATTTTTTGAACATAAGGAATCAAATCATCCGCCAAAGTCGCTCCACCATAAGCACCGGAAATAATTCCTATCAAAGTAATCCCCACCTGAACAGAAGACAAAAAACTTTCAGGATGTTTCAATAAATTCAAAACCATCTGTGCACTTTTATTCCCCTTCAAAGCCAACTGTTCCATTCTATGTCTCTTCACTGACAAAATCGCGATCTCAGACAACGAAAAAACACCGTTAAGCAAAGTTAGTATTATAAGAACAATAATTTCCATTTAGCTAATAAATTTTAATTCAAATTCATTTTACAGCAAAAGAAGACTATTAGTAAAAGCCATTTAACCGAGAAACAGTTTTAATCATGTCGAATCAAGTACCAGTTTGTTCAAGCCACGCGACTGTCAAAACCTCACAAGACACATCACACAAAATATCTGTAGTTCTTACAGGAACCACCTGCCTTTCGTGGAGATAGATTTTTTGGCTGGGGATGATGGTCTAGTACCCTTTAGCTTTATATTCAGAATATATGGCAAGAATAAAACCTAAGCTATTAAAATTACTCCATATCGATTTCACATCATTCAAAAGTTCTTCCAAGTCATCATCCGTTATTCTACTTAAAATAGCATTATAATCCAAGACAAGCTTTAATCGATTCTCGGGATAACGAAACGCCGTATTTTGGTCATCATCAATCACATAATTCTCATCCAATTTCCCTTTCAATATTTCGAGTCGTTGATATTTCATAATAAAATGTTCCACCGCAACACGATGAGACAAAATATCGTTAACCTCTTTCAAGGCAAGCTCTAAATTAGAATCAGCACTATTATCCTTATATGCTCTTTCAAAAAGACTTTTAATTCCCCCTTTAGAGATAACAATCTTAATTTGATTGAAAAGTTTTTTTGAATCATGCTCCTTCGGAGAATCGATATCTAAAATTTTCATCAACGTTTTTGTATAAATTTCTATACCATGCTTAATATTATACAAAACAGGAATTAATAAATGTTCCTTAGTATATGTAGGAAATTTTTTCTGTGAACCTAGGATCGGAGGATCCTTTGAAATATCACTCCATGACCAAGTATACTTATGTTCAATCAGTTCTTCACAACCAAGTTGAGCAAAAGAGAAATAAGAATGTGAAAAATCTAGCCATTTATATTTTTTACTCATAGTTACAGGGTAAACAATACAATTAATGCTCAATTTAGCTAGCTACTCAACCCTAGTACCCTTTTGAGCCGAAACTGGACTTATTATACCTTTCAGCATGAAATGAGACAAATGGGAAAAATTTTATTTCTCATTGTTCCCCTGAACTTTAATCCAATTATCACCAATTTCCTTAAGACTATTTTCTATTATTTGTGTATGACGTCTTAGCTGATGATCAAATTCATTATTCATGATAATTTTTTTTGCTTTTTTCACATAATTAAAGTAATTCCTCCTTCCAAATCTAGTACACGTTTCATATAATTTCCTCTTAAACATAGCTCCTCCACAATATCCATCCTTTATTCGATCAATCCTGTAACGAAGACTATTATAAAATTTTGCAATACTACTAGATCTGATAAATACATGTTGCCCATCATATTCGAAACCTAGATACTGCAAAGGCTTCTTTGTCTCCATCGTAACCCAAGTATCTTGATTTATCTCATAAGAAACAAGCACATCATCTTCTTGAACAAAATGGGTAAGAGTTGTTTTATCAACATTAAGCTTCAAAAAAGGAATTGGAGAATTTAACTCTTTTTGCTCTGAAATTAACTCACTAAGTTTATTAGAGATATCCTTTGCTAAATTTCGAGGGCAAATGACTAAAATATCGTCACTATATCTTCTATATATCCCCTTACATTTATCTAGTAGCTCTTTAGCTTTAACATCAAAACTTAAAAGATATATATTGGCAAGTAAACCACTTATAGGAGACCCCTGAGGAATGCCTCTGCATGAACCAAGTTCAAGATTATTGTTTTTGCAAAGAAGTCTTTTCCCATATTTTTTTTCAAGCTCTTTAAGTCGGAGTTTAAACTCTCTAAATTCTTTACCTGAAAAAAATGTTTTACTCAAGAGATTCAGATTCTTTTTGTGCTGTTTTTTCCCTCTTGTATTTATTCCTAATTCCTTCTTAAGATTTTTATCATCTAAATCCACATATGAATAACGAGTAAGTGATTTAAATACATTAAAATGATCTGGTGGTAACTCCTTTTGATCAAGAATTTCGCACCATCTTTTTTTTAAATTCACATGAGAAATACTAGGAAAAAATTTTGTTATATCAAAGGTAATAACAGCGCAATCCCCATCCTGAGACGCAATATCTTTAAAAGATTCATTTGCAAAATGAATATTACATTTCCCATTTTGCCCACTTGAATCTCTTATTTGTCTATACGCAATGACATTCTCTAACAAACCATTTTTTTTCAAAAAATTATCGTATCCACTCTCCAGAATACATTGATACCATAAGTAAATTAATGAATCTAAACTTCCAGCATACATTATCTCTCGAACTTTTGGCTTTCCATCTTTTTCTTTTTTAACCAATACTCTTTTATTGAAAAACGCATCTATATCTTTATATTTATATTTTGGTTTACTAAATTTAACAAATGGCAAAAAAGCATGATTCTTTATCCAATCAGGATCAGAAATCTTCGGCAAAAATTTCTTATGATCTATTATGCCATAATCAAAATGTTTTGGAGCTTTTTTGAATCTCCTACTTTTGATATTTATATTTTTTTTGCCTTCTTTTGCTTTTTTCTTAGCTATTTTTTCAAGCCATTTCTTTTCTACATAAGAAAAATCTATCATAACCTCTCTATTATTTACACATCTCCAACCGTACCAGATGAGACCCTAAATAAGGTTTCGGGTGTACATCCTTATGTGTACGGCAGGCTTGTGTTTTTGCAGATTTTTCTGGCTCTCGTAGAGCTGCAATCTATAATTTGTAGAGAACCACCCTTATTGATCGACTATATAATCTAACTGTAAGACACATGACTTTCGTCACATTAATCCTAAAGTTGTCAGTCCCACATATATGTTCTTTGATTGATTCACAACTTCCGTTGTATTCTATCATTGACATAACAATGTGGTTACTATAACACCCCACAGAGCCTAAATCTCATGGGCTTTTCCATTTTAGCTTTTTTACAATAAAATACTAGGAAACATTAGGTCTATTTTATAAAACAGGTAAAAAAGAGATTTAAAGCCCAGATTCATTCATATTTCACGCTCGCCCCTCTCCCTATAGCGCACGGGCATAATGCTCGAACTTGAATCATTTGGCTGGGGATGAGGGATTCGAACCCCCGATGGTGGGACCAGAACCCACTGCCTTACCACTTGGCCAATCCCCAATAAGTTAGTAACAACCTTAATACATTTTTTTTATCTCAGCAAGAATAATCCTCTCAACATTGCCAACACAATCACCAAGCTCGCCCCATTTATTCTCAACCTGATAATCACATTCACCAGATTGCGCGATCTCTTTTTTCGCGCTATCAAAGCGTTTTTCAAGCTCTTCATCGGAGATTTTTCCACGTCTCAAAATCCTACCTTTCAAATCTTGCATATCACTCACCTTCATAAAAATCGAAATCAAATTTTCTTTCGGCACAATATTTTTTATTGAATTAAATCCCTGAATATCAACCTCCCTGATCACAACCGCACCACGTTCTAAAGGCAGCATTATGTCCTTTTTTGAAGTTCCATAATAGTTGTCGGAATGTACTACAGCATGTTCCAAAAACTCACCTTCCTTTATCATCCTCTCAAATTCTTCTTTCGAAATATAATGATAACTTCCACCCTCTTTCTCGCCATCACGCATCTCACGAGTCGTATAAGAGACAGGATAAACAAAACCAGGATACTTGCCTTTTATAATCTCAATGACAGTCCCCTTCCCTGAACCAGATGGCCCTACTATGAGGAAAAGCTTGCCTGGATGCACTAATTTTTGTTCTTCGTTTTCCATGTGATTTTTATATGCATTTATATGCAAAGGAAATATATATGCCAACCCCTTGAAAAACAATTGAAAATTTGGTATAATTAATCAATTTACATCAGTTATTAACTCGACATTTAAAAACTTGCCACTTACTACTAGCGTTTTACCCACAAGAAAAGCGGGGGAATGCAGAGCAAGAAGCTTCCATCCTGGCTAAAAAATTAACAGCCGGTCCTTCTTCTCTGCATTTCCCTACTTTGCCCCGAACTAAGCTGAAAAAATATCTTGGCTTAAGTCCGGAAACAAAAACAAAAACAAACTGAACAAAAATAAAAACGCCGATCTGCCCCAAAATAAGGACAGAAAAGCACAAAAAACAAAAATAAAATAAAACAAAAGTAGGGGCATTAAGAAAGAGGAACCATATATATATGAGTTCCTCTTTTTTAATATTTTTTAGCAAACCACATTTAACGCTTAAAATGGCAAGTCATCAATCTTCACTTCCTCATCACTTCCTCCAACTGGCGCAAAGTCACCAGCATCATTTCCGAAATCAGAAGAAGCACCACCTGATATTCCAGCCGCTTCCCTATCTCCACCAAAAGATGAACCTTCTCCTTTTCCACTCAACATAATCATATTGTCAGCAACAATTTCAGTCCTATATCTCTTCACTCCATCCTCTCCTTGCCAATCACGAGTTTGAAGCTTTCCTTCAACAAAAACCTTCATTCCTTTTTTCAAATATTGTCCACAAATCTCGGCAAGTTTTCTCCAAGCCACGATATTGTGAAATTCTGTTTTGCTCTGACGAGCTCCGCTAGAATCATTCCAAGAAAAACTCGTAGCAACACTGAAAGTCGCTACAGTCTGGCCTCCGGGAATCTGTTTCACCTCAGGATCACGTGTAAGATTTCCGATCAGCTGGACTCTATTTAATGACATTGCCATATTTATAAAGTTAATTTTAATTCGCGTGAACCATACATCCAAACCAAACCTCTTTCAAAACAAATCGCTTGCGAATATATACAAAAACTTAGAGAATAGAAATAATTTAATAAAAATTTTATGAAAATTTTAAAACAACACTTATGGCTGGCGACTTCTTTTCTAGTAGTAGCAGCCGTTTTCGCAGGATGTTCACTAAACTTCTGGGATAAAAAAGCCGAAGAGGAAAAAGAAGGATCAAAAGACACAGAATCTAAAACCGAGGAAACAACAAAACCGGAAGAGAAAAAAGCCGAAGAATCTCAACCAAGTGGAGATATTTCTTACTCCACTCCTAAAGAAAAAGACATTTGGACACAGAAATTAAAAAAGACATTTCTTCAAGCTTTCAAGGCCACAAGCCAATACGCAAAAGACGTAAAAACATTTGAAGACGCACAAAAACTCGGAAAATACTCGTTTTTTGAAGTAGGAACAATCACAAAAGAGAAATACAAAGGCGAGAAACTTTTGGTACTTATCATACCATGCGACGGAATGTGTTTCGCAAACGACACATACAGATTCGCTTACAACGAAGAGACAAAAGCCCTCACACTACTAAAAAAACACTCTTCAAATAACGAATACAGCCTTCCCCTGATTTCTCAAATTTCCACGAAAACAGATTCGACAACAAATCTAGAGAATCTCGATCCACCTGAAAAAATTCTAATGCCTGGAACAGACAAATATGCCGAACTAGACTCGAAAGATGACTCAGACATACTTGAATTCGACGAATACACCGATCCAAAAAGCAATTACAGCAAAGAATATATCGACAAAGATTCAGGCATTAAAATTTATTATGATTTAGTCTCACCTAAAGACAACACATCACCCGGTTGTTTCAGCGTAGTGCTACAAGATGGAACAGTGTCAGTATATTCATTCAAACCTGAGTTCGGAAAAGCTATCACCGACAAATATTCTATGACCGCAGGAGGATGCGGACTTACAGGTTCATGTTATTTACTACCACCAAACGCCAAAGACTCAGATTTCGTAAAATCTCTGAACACATCAGGAAAAATGGACTTCTATGTTCCAAAAAATCCAAAAACAGATCCTACAACATTGGAAAATTATGAAAGATTCAAAGTTCAACAACAATGGAAAGTAGAAGAAAATCCAAAATTAAAAATCCCATCAATCGACGAATTCGTCCAAGGAGAGCCACTTCTATACTGGAAAGATCCTATGGGAAGATGGTCATCACTGATAAACAACGACATAAAACCGGCAGCAGAATGCGGAAAACCCGTAATCTATTTATATCCTGAAAAAACTTTAGATGTATCAGTTGAAGTGGGAATCGAACGTCTTACAAAAACAATTCCAGAGTACAACAACGGATGGAAAGTTTCTGCGGAACCAAACGGAACTTTATACAATTACGCCGACAAATTAGTATACCCATATTTATTCTGGGAAGGCCAAAGCAAAGGCATCCTTAACGCAACAAAAGGTTTTTCAGTACAACGTAACGACCTAGAAAAATTCCTCACAAACAGTTTGGATTCTTTGGGATTAAACAGCACAGAAAAGAAAGATTTCATGGATTTCTGGCTTTCAAAAATGCTCGCAAATAAAGAAGATTATTTCTTCATTTCATTCGTCGGAACAAGAGATTTCAACAAAGTTGCACCACTAAAAATCTCTCCAGCACCAGACACACTTATCAGAGTTTTCATGTACTACATGCCAATAGACATGCCTATGAGAACAGAGAAACAAGACCTAAAAGCAATTAAAAGAAATGGATTTACAGTAGTCGAATGGGGAGGAACATCATCAGTACCATGGCTAGAATAAGCACAAAAATCAACATCACAAAAGAGCCCCAAATAGTGGGGTTCTTTTCGGTAAAGAAATTTTTCGCGATTAGTTTGATTGCACTCACACTCACAGGATGTGCCACAAAACAGATCTCAGAGCCAAAAAATCAGATCACAACAAAAGCCATAATCGTCCCCCATCATCTTCTGGTCGAAAATTATCTTACTGATTTTTACAAACAAATTTCCGAAAAAAATCCAAACGTAGAAAAAATAATTCTCATAAGTCCAAATCATTTCAATTACGGAAACCGCTACATACAGAGCACAACTTCACTCACGGACAAAGACGGAACAAAAATAAACATAGACAAAAACGAAATCGCAAAGATTTCACAAACCGGTGTGATATCAATAGAACCGATCTATTTTGAAAAAGAACACGGCATAATGAACGAACTAATTTTCACAAATAAATATTTCAAAAATGCGAAAATAATTCCGATAAGAATAAAAAACGGAACAAGTAAAGATCGCTTGGATATGGTCTTAAATGAACTTTCAAAAATCGTCACTCCAAACACATTGATAATAGTAAGTGCAGATTTCACACATTACACAGATGAAAAAATCGCACTAAAAAACGACGAAAGATTCCTGAAATATTTCGAAAATCTTTCAAAAACAAAAGAAATAAATTTCAATGAAATCAAAAAACTAGCAACAACAGAAAACGCAAAAACGGCAGACGAAAATGCAGAAAACTATCCTGTCGCACTCGATTCACCAGAATCGCTTTATTTAGGCTTAAAACTCCTACAAACAGAAAACGCACTCACCTTCACTTTTTTCAAACGCACGTCCTCTGCCTCACTTCTTGGCCTTACAAATCCACTAGATAACACCAGCCATATTTTTGGAGAATTTTAGAAAATCTGGTATGTTTGCAACATGAACCTATACGCATTTGAACTCGGCAGAAAAAAAGAGCTTTGTCTCGCAGAACTTTTGGCAGTCTTCGGAGAAGAAAATCTCGTAGAGAAAAACATGGACACAGCAATTTTTAAATCTAAAGAAAAGAACTTTCAAGATATACAAAATTCACTTGGCGGAACAATAAAAATTGTAGAAATTTTCGAAACAATAAAAAAAGAAAACATCCAAAAATTCGCACAAGAAACACAAATAAAAGATAGTGTGAAAAAATATTTGGAAGAGAATTTCAAAGACAGAGAAGGAAAAATAAATTTCTCATTAACAATATTAAATCAAAAATTTCCAGATAAAATATTGATAAAAAATTTACTAACTTCTTCAAAAAAAATCCTAAAAGAATTAGGACTAAACAGTAGATTCGTAAATCAAAATTTCGGCAACACAAAGCCATCAACGATTTACAAAGCACGTGTCCTTGAGAAAGGTGTAGATATAAACATAATCTACGGAGACAAAAACATATACATCGGAAATACAGTAGCAATTCAAGACATTGATAGTTATTCACTTCGTGATTTTAATCGTCCAAAACGCGACGCTTTAGTCGGAATGCTTCCTCCAAAACTCGCACAAGTAATGATCAATCTTGCTGTTCCAGAAGCCAAAGGCAAGACTATAATCTACGATCCATTTTGTGGAACAGGAGTGATTCCAATGGAAGGAATTTTGATGGGATATGACGTAATCGGTTCGGACGTAGACGAAAGAATGGTCCAGTACACGCAAGAAAACTTAAAGTGGTTAGTCAAAACCTTCAAAACAAAAGAAGACGTTTCTTTTCGAACATTCAAAAATGATGCAAGACATCTTACAAAAACAGAACTTCCAGAACGCATAACAGCAATCGTCACAGAAGGATTTCTGGGTCCAGCACTCACAAAATACCCGACAGAAGAAGAACAAGAAAAGATATTCCGTGAACTTTCAAACCTACACTTGAATTGGTTAAAACAAGTCCATGAACTTACATCAAAAGATTTGAGGATCGTTATGTGCCTTACTGGATTCAAAAAAAGCTCAGGGGTTATCCACTTCCCAAGATTTAAAGAACTCGCAAACCTTGCAGGTTACAAAATCGAAAACACATATTCTTATGATCGTGAAGACCAAATCGTCATTCGCGACATCGTGGTTTTAACAAAAATATGAAAAAAGTAATCATCGTCACGGACGTTTGGGAAAAATTGGATGGAATTGTTATAACAATAATCAATTCCCAAAAAGCCATGGAAAAGAAAGGCATGAGCGTAAAAATAATTCATCCAAAATTATTTATTAATTTCCCTCTTCCGACATATCCGGAAATAAAACTCGCAATCCTCACGGGAGAA
>Ga0172370_10001018_pt1 | contig 43754 bp, 36 predicted proteins | sample LakKiv5m_FD_114538 | JGI IMG/M metagenome (GOLD analysis project Ga0172370, IMG submission 114538) | Freshwater microbial communities from Kabuno Bay, South-Kivu, Congo - kab_022012_11.5m | ecosystem: Environmental > Aquatic > Freshwater > Lake | place: Democratic Republic of the Congo...
GCCGCTCAATCGGCCCCACCAGCCGCCCGCGGAAACCAGCCGCAGCGTGGCGTCCTTCGCCGGTCGCGGCACCCGCTTCACGCTGAACTTTCCGCCCTCCGGGTTGAAGCGGGAGATGACCAGATTATCGCCGTCGTGATGCGCCCAGGCGAGCGACCCCGTTTTGTCCACCGCGGTGATCCCCTGCACCGCCGCCGGCAGCTGCCGCATGAAAGCGCCAATCATCGACATCGCCTGCACCCGCGGCCCGTCCGCCGTATCGCGCAGCAGGTATACGCACCCGTTGTCGCCGGTGATCAGCGGCGTCGGGCATATCTCCACCCCTTTTGTGGTCTCCGCGGCCGGCGCCTCCCACAGCGGCAGTCCCGGCGTGCCATCGTCCAGCATGGTATCCACCCAGCCGAGCGCCGCCGCCGCGGGGCGCCGCCAGCCGATCATCACCCGGTCGCCGGCGGGTACGGTCAGGAACACCTCCGCGTCGGCTATGCCGGGCGGCGGGGCGAGGTCGCGCGCCCACAGGAAACGACCGCCCGCCGTGAAGCGCGCCAGGTGCAGCACGCCGTTCCACCGCGCCGCCGCATACACGCTCTCCCGGTCCGCGGCCAGCGCGGCGGTATCGTCCAGCGCATACGCCGCCGGCTGCCCGAAACCGCCCACCACCCGGCCATCCGGCGCCAGCTCGGAGACACGCGCCTCCCCGACGGTCAACGAAAAAATGCGCGCCCCTGCCTTGCCGGCTGCCACCGCCACCGGCTGCGCGCCGGGCGCCAGATGGCGTAAGGCACTTTGCAGACTGTACTGCTCGTCTTCGCGCAGATACACCCGTATAAAAGGATCGAGCGGGTGCCCGCCGGTGACCAGCAACCCATCCGGACCCAGCGCCGGCGCGGCGAACAGCGGCACGCAGGGTTTTGCCCCGCGCTCCGCCCTCTCCACCAGCGCGCGGTAGCGATCCTTCACCCGCCCGCGCGAATCGATCAGCGCGTCGCGATAAACCGTCCGCAGCTCGCGAAAGGGAGTCGCCTCCCGCAGCTTCGCCTCGATCAGCCAGCTCCGCACGAAACTGTAGGCAGGATCGCCGCTCTGCGCGATGCCGATGGCGACCCGTCCGTCCGCCGCGACGGCAAGGCCGGTGATGGTCAGGTATTTCCACTGCCCCTCGCACGGATCGCGCAACGCCGCCACGGTTGCCAGCTCTCCGTCGTCATCCTCGCGCGCCAGCAGCAGCTCCAGCTTGCCGTCTGCCAGCGACAGATATGCCGCCAGCACCCGGCCCGCGGCGTCCATGGTGAACGCGCCGCCGGCCGCGCCTTCCGGAAGCGGCAGCTCGCGGTTTTTCCCCGGCCCGTCCACCGCCAGCAACGTTAATTTAAGAGCGTCTTCATCCGCGCGCAACAGGTAAACGGCGTTGCGCGATACCGCCAGTATCGATTCCGCCGGATCGGCGTCTTCCGGCAGCGCCTTTGCGGCAATGAATTCCCCGTCCGGCGTGGCGACCAATACGCGGCGCAACTCGCTGTCCAGCACGTAGCAGCGCGTCCCCGCCGGATTTACCGCCAGCGCGCGCGGCGCCATCAGCTCCATAGGCCGCGGTTCGGGCGTGGTTGCGAATAGTTTCGCCGATAATTCACTTGCCTGCGTAGCGGCAATGCACCCGGCCAGTAATGCCGTAATAATGAATATATGTATTTTCACGGTGGTTTCCCGAGCAGCAAGGTTGCTGTTATTGTACCGCAAATCACCCTGCGCAAACAGGCAACATCCAACGCCGCATTGTTCATCCGGTATGGATGTGGTATTATAAACGATGCCGTGCGCCGGTAGCTCAGTGGATTAGAGCATCAGACTTCGGATCTGAGGGTCGGGGGTTCGAATCCCTCCCGGCGTACCATTTACTAAACGAACCTTCTCTCCCCGTCCCAAATTATACAATGGGGTTGACAATACCTGTATATCTGTATATCGTATTTTTACGATGAACGATTTTACTCCACGGTTGCATGTCTCCGATTGCGTCTCACCGGCAACTGGTGAAGCGCAGTGTACGGCGTCCTCTGATCCCGATCAGGAATTAGCCCGCTTGTCTAAAGCCTTGGGGCATCCCGCGCGTGTGGCAATTCTGCGGTTATTGCTTGCCCGCTCGGAGTGTATCTGCGGAGAGATCTGCGGCGAGATACCACTGGCGCAATCGACCATCTCACAGCACCTGAAGATGCTGAAAGAGTCCGGCCTGGTTCAAGGTGAGGTGGATGGTCCGCGGATTTGTTACTGCGTCAATCCTGCGAGTTTACAAAAACTCAAGGCATTGATCGCGGCGCTCTAGGACGATGTATTGCCATTTGCCTTCGTATTTCGTCGAACGGCTATGATGATGGAGCCAATGCATGACAGACAGTATTACCAGGCGTTTATCGTTTCTCGACCGCTATCTGCCGGTCTGGATCTTCCTGGCCATGATCGTCGGTGTCGGTTTGGGACGCATCTACCCTGGGGTCGGCCTGGCTCTCAACCGGGTGCAAATTGCCGATGTGTCGCTGCCTATTGCCATCGGCTTGATCTGGATGATGTATCCGGTGCTGGCGAAGGTGCGCTATGAATCGCTGGGGGAGTTTGCCGGACATGGCCGCTTGTTCGGCGTGTCGCTGCTCTTCAACTGGGTCATCGGTCCTATTTTGATGTTCGGACTGGCCTGGATCTTCTTACCGGATATGCCCGAATATCGGACCGGATTGATTCTCGTCGGGTTGGCCCGCTGTATCGCGATGGTGCTGGTCTGGAATATGCTGGCTCGCGGCAGTAATGAGGTAGCGGCCATCCTCGTTGCCTTGAATTCGGTGTTCCAGATTCTCATGTATTCCGTGCTGGGGTACCTGTTTCTCGCCGTCGTACCCCGCTGGTTCGGCGCCGAAGGCATGGCGGTCCATATCTCTATGTGGCAAATCGCGAAAAGCGTATTGATCTTCCTGGGCATTCCCCTGGTAGCCGGCTTCCTGACACGCGCCATCCTGGTGCGCCGTCGCGGCGCCGACTGGTATGACCATACCTTGATGCCGAAGCTCGGTCCAACGGCGCTGATCGGATTGCTCTATACCATCGTCCTGATGTTCTCGATGCAAGGGGAGAAGATCGTCGCCTTGCCGATGGACGTAGCGCGCATCGCCTTGCCGTTGCTGGCCTACTTCGCCATGATGTGGGGCCTGGCGTTCATCATTACCCGCGCCATGGGATTCCGGTATCACGATGTCACCTCGGTCGCCTTCACGGCTGCCGGCAACAACTTTGAGCTCGCAATAGCCGTTGCGGTCGGCATCTTCGGCATTGCCTCCGGAGAAGCGCTGGCCGCCGTGGTGGGGCCGTTGATCGAGGTGCCGGCGCTCATTGGCCTGGTCTACGTGGCTCTCTGGGCGCAGCGGCGGTTCTTTCCGGCTGATCAGCAAGGGGAAGCGACGCCGCTCCCCACGTGCGTCATGCCGGCGACTGAAGCGGATGCGACAGACCCGAATGGGCTGTAGCAAGGAGAGAGCATGGCAACAACCATTACCCTGACCGATGAAGATGTCTTGCGCCTGCAGATGATCGAGATGGATCGTGACGCCAACGAGGCGTTGGCATTTGTCCTTGAGCGGATACTTCACCAGGTACAGGTTCAACAACAACAGCGGATGAAGAGTCATCTGGATGGCGGCAAAGGCTCGATGTTCTAACTGTGTGAGGAGACTGCGATGCAAGTGATGTTCGTCTGCGTCCATAATGCCGGACGCAGCCAGATGGCGGAAGCCTTTTTCAACGCGCTGGCGCCGGAAGGGATGCACGCCATCTCCGCCGGCACCCAGCCCGCCGAGCACGTGAATCCCACCGTGATATCGGCGATGGCGGAGGCCGGCATTCCCATGACCGGTCACCAGCCGAAACTCGCTGCGCCGGAACTGGTTGCCGCCAGCGACCGCATTATTACGATGGGCTGCGGCGTGCAGGAGAGCTGTCCGCTCTACCTGGGCATGAAGATCGATGAAGACTGGGGCCTGGACGATCCCGCCGGGCAGGGAATTGAAACGGTGCGTCCCATCCGGGATGCGGTACGCGCGCATGTCGAAAACTTGATCGCGCGATTATCAAAGGAGGAACAGACCAATGACTGACAGGAAACCTGATGACATTCGCGATGCCGTGCGGGAAAACTACGCCGCTGTCGCTAAGCGTAATGGATCTGGCGAGTGCTGCTGCAGCCCGTCGTGTTGTAGTGATAGCAGCGCGATGGAATCGACCAAACTGGGCTATTCGGCGGATGATCTCACCGCTGTGCCCCAGGGGGCGAATATGGGCCTGGGCTGCGGGAATCCGCGGGCGATTGCCGCTTTGCAGCCGGGAGAAGTAGTCCTCGATCTGGGGAGTGGCGGCGGCTTCGATTGTTTCCTTGCGGCCCAGCGCGTGGGACCGACCGGGCGCGCGATCGGTGTCGATATGACCCCGGAGATGATCGGCAAGGCACGACAAAACGCCGAGGTGGGCAGCTACACCAATGTCGAGTTTCGTTTAGGCGAGATCGAGGCCTTGCCCGTCGCCGACAGCATCGCCGACGTCATTATTTCGAACTGCGTCATCAACCTTTCACCGGAGAAACCACGTGTCTTTCGCGAAGCCTACCGGGTATTGAAGCCCGGTGGACGGCTGGCGGTCTCGGATGTGGTGGCGACCGCGGAATTGCCCGAGAATGTGCGGCATGATTTGGCATTATATACCGGTTGTGTCGCCGGCGCGTGTACCATTGCGGCGTTGGAAACCATGCTCCACGAGGCGGGGTTCGAGCACATCGTGATCGAGCCGAATGATGCGAGCAGAGCCTTCATTCAGGAATGGGCGCCCGGACGCAACATCGAAGATTATGTCATATCGGCAAGCATTACGGCCAGCAAGCCATGGCGGGAAGGCGCGGGAACTTTTACGGGGCGATAAAAGTCAAATTAAATTATCGACGATAGTTTGGAGGCGATCCATGACGCGATTCCCGAACACACTGTTTGTAATCATCATGGCGCTGCTGTCTTTGGTTGGCGCTACAGCATCGGCGGCGGAACCGACCCCCATTCCAACCCTGCTCGAGCAGTTGCAGAGCAACGATGCCGCCACGCGCGCCGATGCGTTAACGAAAGTTGGCGGCGCTCGCGATCCTCGTCTCTTTCCACCGCTGCTGGCGCTGGCCCGCGACCCCGATGCCGGCATGCGCGGCCGGGCCCTCGAAAAGTTATCGAAATTTATGGACCTGGACGGGGAAGATATCTTCCGCCGGGCGCTGGAGAGCGACGACCCGGCGATCCGCAAGGCCGGCGAGGACGGGCTGGCGTTGCTGCGCGGCCCGGCTTGGGAGACGGTCACCGAGGCGCTGAAGGATCTCGACCGGAAGGCGCGGCGGGCGGCATTATCGATGGTGAGCACCCGAGCGCTGCAGGGACGACCATATCGGCAAGCCGTCGAGAGCCTGGTGGCGATTGCGCGGAATGACGATGCCGACATGCGCAGCCTGGCCATCCGCGCGCTGTCCGCCACCGGCGACGTGCGGGCGCTGCCGATCTTCCTGACGGCGTTACGAGATCCTCCGGATAACGACAGCCGGTTTGCCAGCGAAGGCCTGCGCACTATTCGCGATAACGCGGCGCTCGAACCGCTGGCGGAGGCGCTGCGCGACCCATCGCCGCTCGTGCGGGCGCAGGCCGCGCGGACGCTGGGCAACCTGTCCACTCCCGACGCCGTCGCGCCGCTCCTCGGCGCAGTGCGGGATGACGATCTCGGCGTCCGGGTTGCGGCGGTGAAAGCGCTGGGCGCCCACCCCGATCCGCAAGCGGTGGATCCGCTGCTGGCCATGCTCGATGACCCGGACAGGGAAATGCAGAGGGCCGTAATTGCCATACTGCCGAATTTCCGCGATCCGCGCATTGCTCCTAAACTGGCGGCGCTGCTGCAATCGCCGGATAACACCATCCGCGTGGCCGTGGTGCAAGCATTGGGTGGCTCGAAGGATCCCCAGGCGCGCGCCGCGCTGCTGGCCTTACTGCGGGACGAAGACGCGGCAGTGCGGCGCAATGCCGTCCAGACGGTGCGCGGATTCTGGATTCCGGAAGCCGTGCCGGCGCTGATCCCGCTGCTCGAGGACCCGGAACCCGGCATTCGCGGGGAGGCGGCTCTTATCCTGATGGATTATGCCGACCCGCGCGGCGACGCGGCGCTGGTTGCGGCGGTCGAGGCCGGCGCAATCCCGCCGACGGCGATCGTCCGGGGCAGCACTATCTTCAACGTCGTGGGCGGCCCCCGTATGTCCAACCGGAAAAGCCTGGCCCCCATCCTGCTCGACATCCTGCGCGGCGATAAGGCCGTTTATTACAGCGGAGCCACCTTTGTGCTGAAGCAAATCGGCGCGCCGGCCGTGCCCGGGTTGTGCGAATTGCTGAAAGACCCGCGAAAGGAGCAGCGACAGATTGCCGCGGATATTCTCGGCAACATCGGAGATGCCCGGGCAGTCGTGCCTTTACTCGCCCTTGCCCGCGACGAAGACAGTTACGTGCGATATCGCGCCGTTTGCAGCCTGGGGGAGCTCGGCGATGCCCGCGCGCTGCCGGCGCTGCAGCAGGCACTGGCAGACGCCGACCAGACGGTCGTCCGGGGCGCGTGCGAGGCGCTGGCGCAGATAAACGACCCGCGGGCGGCGCCGGCCCTGGCAAAATTGCTGCAGGGCGGCAGTCGCGTCACGCGCGGCGCGGCTGCCGAGGCATTACTGGAACTGCAGGGGCAACAGGCGGCGCCGGCGGTGGTGCAGGCCCTGCTCGACGATAAGATCGAGCTCAGTGGGAAGATAGTGAAGCCGCTGGCGCGGTCGGATGACCCGCGGGCGCTCGAGCTGCTGCTGAAGGCGCTGAAGAATCCCGACCCGCGACGCCGGCTGCCGATCCTGCAGGCCCTGACTGACTCGGCGGATGGCCGGTTTACGGAAACGCTGCTGCCCTTGCTGGGGGATCCTAACGCCGATGTCCGCCATGCGGCCGTGTCCGCCCTGGGGCGCACGAAGGACGAGCGGGCGGTGGCGCCGCTGCTGGGCGCCGTCAACGGCAAAGATCTGAATGACCGGCAGTGGGCAGTCTACGCGCTGGGCTCACTCGGCAGACCGGAAGCGCTGGCTCCGCTCCTCGCCGCCGCCAGGGACGATGCCGCGCTGCGACTCCCCGTCGCCATGACCGCCGCGCTGCTGGGCGGGGCGGAGGGCGAGCGGCTGTTATGCGATCTGCTGCAAGATCCTAATGCAAGCACTCGCGAAATGGCGGTATCGGCCATCGGCGGGTTGAAGCGCCCGCATCTGCTGCCGCCGCTGCTGCAATCCCTGCGGGACCCGGAATACTATGTGCGGAACGAGGCCGCTCGCGCGCTGGGAGAGCTGGGCGATCCCGACGCGGCGCCGGCGCTGATCGACATCATGCAGCAGGATGAAAGGGTGCGGGATATGGCCGCGCTGGCGCTCGGCAAGCTGCGCGACCCACGGGCGGCGCCGGCGCTGATCGCGGCGCTGCAGCCCCAACCTTCCCTGGCAGTGCTTGGCGCGCTGGGAGAGATCAACGATCCGCGCGCCGTCGAGCCGTTGCTGGCCGCGCTGGCGGGTACCGACGACCCGGAAACCCTGCGCGCCATTGCCCTCCCGCTCGGTCTGCTCGGCGATACGCGCGCCATCCAGCCGCTGGCGAAGCTGCTGGAGAACGATTACGCCCCGGTGCGGCTGCGCGCCGTGCAGGCGCTGTGCAACCTTGCCTCCCAGCACGGCAGCGAGCCGGTGTTGGCCGATGTCGTCCCCACGCTGCTGCGCATGCTGCCGCGGGAAGAGGACCGCTTCATCCGCGCGGCGATCGCCGACTGCCTGGGCAGAGCGCGAGACACGCGGGCGATCGAACCGCTTATCATCCTGCTCGCCGACGAAAATGCCCTGCCCCGCCGGGAAGCCGCGTCGGCGCTGAAAACCATCACCGGCCAGGACTTCGGCAGCAATGCCGCGAAGTGGCGGGCATGGCGGGAGGAGAATGGTGGAGAATAATCGGATCGTCCAATGACAGAAGACGGAGAAAGCCCTATAATGCCGGATGACTTCACTTGAAAGGGAAGGCTATGCGGGGCTGTACCGATCTCCTGCGGCGCAAGGTAGCGAGCGGAGACATCCTGTATGCCGGGATGATTCACGACTCGCGCTCCGGTTCGGCGGTGGAGGCGTTCCACGAAGCCGGGTATGACGCGCTGATCATCGATCGCGAACATACCTACTTCGATAATACGACCGTGCTGGAACATATCCGGCTGGCGCGGGCATTGGGTCTGCCGGTAATGGTCAGGCCGCCGGATGACGCTTATGCCTCCGTCTGCCCGGTGCTCGACCAGGCGCCGGACGGCATCTTCATCCCGCGCATCCGCACCCGCGCCGACGCCGAGCGCGTGGTGGAGCTGGTGAAATACCCGCCGCCGGGCAAGCGCGGGCTGGGCGGGTCCACCTGCCCGGTAGGTAAATACATCGGCTGGGGCGCGGTGACCGAACAGATCGACTATGTGAATCGCGACGTGGTGATCGGCATCCAGATCGAGACGGCGGAGGCGCTGGAGAACCTGGACGAGATCGTCTCCGTGCCGGGCCTGGACATCGCGGTGATCGGCAACGACGATCTCTCCATCGGCATGGGCATCCCCGGGCAGTGGCAGCACCCGGACTACACCGCCGCCGTGCAGCGCATGATCGACACTTGCCGGCAATACGGCGTGCTGCCCGGCATCGCCGGCGGCGACCCGGCGTGGGTGCGCTTTTGGGCGGAGCGCGGCATGCGCATGTTCTGGTGCGGCAGCGACGTGGTGGCCATGTGGCAGGGCGTCGCCGCGCAGTTGCAGCGGGCGAAGGGCGCCGTGGAGACAGAGGCATGACGACGCTGGCCGACATGATTGCACGGCTGGAGTTGCAACCCGGCCAGGCGGGCATCTGCTCGCTGGCGCAAGCCGGCTTCATCATCAAAACCGCCGCGGGCACGACGGTCGCCATCGACCCCTACCTGACCGACAGCGTGAACCGGCTGGCCGGCTTCCCGCGGCTCATTCCCGCGCCCATGACGCCGGCGGAGCTGGATGTCGATCTCATCGCCATCACCCACAGCCACCCCGACCACCTGGACCCCGACGCGCTGCCGGCCTGGGCGGAGATGCGCATGCGCTTCGTCGCCGCGCCGGACTGCGCCGGCGCCTTGCGCGACGCCGGCATTGCCGGCGAGCGCGTGACCATACTGCGCAAAGGCGAGTCCTGCAGTTTCCACGACCTGGTAATCCGCGCCACCGACGCCGACCATGGCGACCTGGCGCCGGAGGCCGTCGGCTACCTCATCACCGCCGGCACTCTGACCCTCTACAATGTAGGTGACAGCGGTTTCGCGCCGGAGCGCCTGCTTCCCGGCCTGCCGGAAATCGACGTGATGATCGCGCCTGTCAACGGCGCTTACGGCAACCTGAATGAGGAGGAAGCCTGCCGGCTGGCCGCGCTGGTCAAGCCGCGCCGGCTCATCGGCTGCCACACCGGCATGTTCGCGGTGCACGGCGGCGACCCGGCGCGCTTCCTCGAGCTGGCGCGCGAGCTGAAGGGAATCGAGGCGCTGATGATGCAACCGGGCGAGTGCCGTCTCTTCGCCGCGGAGGAACACCGATGAAGCCGCTCGTCGTCCGCCTTAATGCCGTCACCTTCCCCATGGATGCCGTCGAGCGTGGCATCCTGGCGGAAATCGACGCGCGGGTGGTGGAGATCGAAGGCGCGACGGACGAGGAGATCCTCGCCGCCGCGCGGGAGGCCGACGCCATTATGATCGTCTCCGCTTATCTGCGCGGGCCGGTGATCGAGGCGCTGGCGCGCTGCCGGGTCATCTCCCGCCTGGGCGCCGGGGTGGATAAGATCGACGTCGCGGCGGCAACCCGAAAGGGTATTTTCATCGTCAACCTGCCGGATTTCTGCACCGAGGAGGTGGCAGACCATACCATGGCGCTGCTCCTTTCCGCCGCCCGGCGCCTGCCTTTCTTCGCCGCGGCCATGCGGCAGGGCCGGCAGCCGCACGACCTGGAGGGCATGCGCCGGCTATCCACGCGGACGCTCGGCCTGATCGGCTTCGGGCGCATCGGCCGCGCGGTGGCGCGGCGGGCCAGGGCCTTCGGCATGCGCGTGCTGGCCTGCGACCCGGCGCTGACCGACGAGGCGGCCGCGCGAGAAGGCGTCTCCCCCGTCGATTTTGAGACCGTGCTGGCGGAAGCCGACTACCTGGCGCTCCTCTGCCCGCTGACGCAGGAGACGCGCGGCATGTTCGGCCTGGCTCAGTTCCGGCGCATGAAACCGACGGCGGTACTGGTGAATACGGCTCGCGGGGAGTTGATCGTGGAGGACGACCTGCTGACCGCGCTGCGCGAGGGAATAATCCGCTTCGCCGCGCTGGACGTCTACGCCGGCATTAACGTCTTCGCCAAGGGCGGTTTCCCCACCGATCACCCGCTCTTCAGCCTGGAGAATGTGCTGCTGACACCGCATGTGGCCGCTTATTCGCGGGAATCGTTCACCGAATCCCATCGCGATGGCGCGCGGGCGGTGGTGGAAGTGTTGACCGGCCGATCTCCTACTCATCCGGTCGACCCGGAGGTGACGCCGTGGTTCGCGGGGAAAGAGTTGGCCTGAATACCCGATAACGCGCTTGCATCGTAACATCGCGACGTAAAGGTTCGATCATGGCCCAATATTATCGCGACAACTTCGACCGCGTGCCTGTGGGCGCGCCGCCGCACGGCGTCGGGGAGTGGGACCATCTGGCACACGGCAATCACCGCGCGGTGGCGCGGGTGGCGGCGCCGGCGCCGGCGGTGTGCGCCTACCTTCCCTGGCGGCGGCGCGACCGGCACCCGGAGAGCAAGCACGTGCGCGTGGTGGCGGCGGCCACCGGGGCGGTGATCGAGAACAGCCTGGTAGTGACGAGCAACCGGGAATACGGGGAGGTGGTGTTCGAGCCCGTGGCCGGGCCGGGGGAATATTACCTGTATTACCTGGCGCCGATGGACGACGACCATGCCCACGATTGGCCGCGCTGGGCTTTCCCCATCACCCGCTACCTGCCGCTGCACCACACCGCCGCGCCCGCGTGGCTGGAGGCCAATGGGCTGGGGCGGGATACGCTGCGCACGCTGCCGCAAACGCAGATCGGCTTCGACGCCAACATCCCGCCCGAAGGCGACTTTGGCACGGCGAAGATGGACGGCAAGGTCTACCCGGCGTTCTGGCGCGCGCTGCCCGAAGCGGAGCTGGTCGAGTTCCAATCGCGCACCGCGTGGGACAGCTTCTTCCCCATGGAAATCGCCGCCACCCAGGACGAGCGGATCGGCGTGGAGCACCGCGGACGCTACCGGCCTTTCCTGCTCTTCCCGGAAAGCCGGAGCAACCCTATCCGCATGACCGATGCCTTGCCCCGGCACTGGGCCGTCCGAGAGCTGGAAGAACTGGACCGCTTCGCCGACAGCGCCTGCCGGAACGAGTATTTCGTCTTCCAGATCGGCGTCTACGCGCACAAGGGCACGGTTCCCGACCTGCGCGTGGCGTGGAGCGAGCTGGCCGGGCCGGATGGCGCCGCCATCCCCGCCGCCGCGCTGACTTGCTTCAACACCGAAGGCGTCGATCAGCATGGCCGGCCGTTCACCATAACCGCGCACGTGGAGACGCGCAAGGCGCAGGCCCTCTGGTTCGGCGTGGACGTGCCTGCAGACGCCGTCCCCGGCGCCTATGACGGTCAGGTGACCATCAGTTCCGGTGATGCGCCGGCCCAAACGGTGCAGCTCACCCTGGAAGTCACCGCCGAGGCGCTGGAGGACCGGGGCGACGGCGACCACTGGCGCATGAGCCGGCTGCGCTGGCTCAACTCCCGCCTGGGGCTGGACGACGACGCCTGCCCGCCCTATACCCCGGTCACGGTGGACGGGCGGAAAGTCGGCGTGCTGGGCCGCGCGATCGAGCTGGGCGCCAACGGCCTGCCCGCGCGACTGACCAGCCATATCGACATGTTCGAGATTGTCCCGGCAGGCCGGGAGATTCTCGCCGCGCCGGCCGAGGTGAGCATTCAAATTGACGGCGGCAGCCTGCCTGACTTCGCCGGCTGCGCCTTAACCTCCGTGGTACCGGCGAACGCCGTATTCCGCGCCAATGCAACGGATGACCGCCTGATTGCCGAACACCGGACGACCGTGGAGGCGGAAGGCGTGATAGTGAACGCCATCACGCTGACCGCGCGGGAAGCGGCGACGGTCGAAAACGCACAGTTGACGCTGTCCCTGCCCGCCGCCGTGGCCCGCCTCATTCTCTGGCCTACCGACAACGCCGACGGCGGCGCCTGCCCGGATGCCTGGGAGGCGGAGGCGTGGCAACTGGAGCGCCTGTGGGTGGGCGATTACAACGCCGGCCTGGCCCTGCGCGCGCCCCCCGGCGACAATGCCTGGGACAACGCCCACCGGGGCCGCACCGTCTCCGGCATCCCCTTCGGCCTGCCCGGCGAGCTGCTCATGCCCGAGGCCGGCGTGGCGCGCGGCATGGTCTACGGAGTGTCGCAGCGCTTCGGCTGGATGCCGCGGGAGCTGGTGAATCCCTCCGCGCTCTGGCGCTGGTGGGACGCCTTCGACATCGCCGGCGCGCGGATGCTCGGTTACTGGCGCCCCGACTGCCCCGTCCGGGTGAATCACCCCGACGTTCGCGCCACCGCCTACGTGCACCCCGGACAACGCCTGGCCGTCGCGCTGGCCAGTTGGGCAACAGAGCCGGTGATAGTCGCGGTAGACGTCGATTGGCCCGCCGTCGGTCTTTCCCCCCACGCGGTGGCGGCGCGCATACCCGCCATCGATTGCTTCCAACCCGGGCAGCCGTCGGTCTCCCTAGACGCCGTCACGATCGAACCGGGAAAAGGGTGGATCATCGAGGTGCATGCCGGATCGTAACGGTTGTTCCGCAAAATGATATATCGATAACCATGCTGTCCGAGGCTGCCTTCAACTCAAGACTTTAAAAAAACGCTAATCTGCGGGGATCTGCGGTGATCTGCGCCATCGAACTGCGAATTCGGAACTTCGAACTTCAGAACGTCCGCGTCAGAATCAGCCGGTTGGCGTAGTAGACCTTCGCGGTGACGGCGCCTTTGCCTTCCACGGTTTGCACTACCGTTTCGCCGGCGGCGTGTTCCTTCTGATAAACGGTGCGATCGCCGCGCTCGTCGGTGACGTCGATGCGCACGATGCCGCGCGGGTCGCCGTCCGTGGGAAGGGTGACGGCGATGGTCGTCGAGGCCAGCTCCGGCACGGGGGTTTCTCCGCGCGGCCTCTCAACTTTTTCTTCCGGCCCCTTGCTGATGACCAGTTGCACGGAGGTCAATTTTTCGACTCTGCTTCCCTGCTTCGGCGTGATGCTGATGATGCGGTCGGCGGGTATAGTGGGGTGAAAGGAATATTCCTCCCGGGCGACGGTCAGGCCGGCGGCGTGCAGCCGCTCGCGGGCATTGAGCTCCGCCAGCTCGCGCACGTCCGGCACGGTGGTGTAGGCCGAGCCGGAGCTGACGAGCAGGCGCACCAGGCGACCCGCCTTGACGTGCCGCCCTCCGTCCGGGTTCGCGGAGATGACGTGATCCTCGGGAATCTCCTCGCTCGACTGGCGCTCCTTCAACAGCTCCGCGTTCAGACCTTCCTTGTGCAGCGCGTCGAGCGCGGCATCCACCTTCATCCCGACCAGCATCGGCACCGTGGTGTCGGCCGGCAGCGTGCGCTGCCAGAAATGGAAACCGAGCAGCATCGCCGCGACGATGGCCAGCACCGCGATGCCGGGCATCATACAACTGATGAGCGGGTGAGGCATGGGCTCCTCCCACGCCGCCCGATGGTCTTCGTCTCGTCCTAATCCGCGCTTGCTCATTGCCGTAATGTCTCCAGATATCGCTGCCGCGCTGCCTCATGCTCCTTGTCGGTTCGCGAAAAGACATGTTCACCCGAACCGTCGTTTTTCACCACGTAATACAGATACGGCACATCGGCCGGCCGCAGCGCCGCTTTGAACGATTCGGCGCCGGGATTGCAGATCGGCCCGACCGGCAGGCCGTTTATTTCATAGGTATTATACGGCGATATGATGGTAAGATCGCTATTCAATACCCGTTTCAGACGCCGCTGATGCGCATAAAGCACCGTCGCGTCGCATTTCAGCTTCATCCCGGCGCGCAGTCGATTCATATATACCCCGGCAATGACTGCCCGCTCCGACGGCGCCCGTGCTTCCGCTTCCACCAGCGATGCCAGGATCATCACCTGATAAAACGAGCGGCCGTCCCGCGGTGGATTCGCCCGGTACGCCTTCCAGCAGCGCTCCTCGAAGCCCTTCAGCATGGTGGAGATGATTTGCTCCGCGCCGGCGCCTTTGCTCATCAGGTAGGTGTCCGGAAAGAGGAATCCTTCCAGCGTGTTTCCCTCGATGAAGGGGAAGCGGCTCCGCCAGCGGTCCGGCTGTCCGATCAGGACGTCGAATTCCTCAACCGCGTCCGGCCAGCGCTCCGCGATATACGCGCTCACCTCGCTGGCCCACTTCCCCTCGGGGATGGTCACCCAGTAGGATTTCACCCGGCCTGAATTGAGTAGCTCGAGGATCTGTACCGGACTCATCCTGCCGGTCACCTCATATTCGCCGGCCTTAAGCAGGTTGTCCTTCTTCGCCAACCGCGCGTAAGCGCGCAGGGCGAAGGCGCTGGGAATGAAGCCGCCTTCCCGCAGGCGCTCGGCAACCTGCCGCAGCCGCGCGTTGCGCGGCACGACCACCGCGCGCGGCTCGCGGAAGGCGATGGGCTGAAACAACAGCCGATCGGCCTGCCAGGCGAACAATCCGGCGCCGGCCAGCAGGATCAGGCCGATTGCCAGCAACCGTCGCCCTGCCCGCGCGCGTTTCACTGCCGGGATACCGTTATTATCTTGCCGTTCATACGCCATGCCTCATCCGTCCGGGTGGGATTCGTTCAGATAGCGCCGCAGGATCAGCGCGGCCGCCACCGCATCCACGCGCTCTTCGCACTCTTCGCGCGGCAGCCCTTGCGCCCGCAGCGCCTCGTTTGCTTCCACCGTGCTCAGTCGCTCGTCATGCAGGATCACCGGCACGCTGACACGCTCGGCCAGCTCGCGGGCGAAGCGGCGCATCCATTGCGCGCGCGGCCCGGGCGTGCCATCCATGTTCAACGGCAGGCCGATGACCACGGCGCCGATACGATACCGTTGTACCCATTCCACACAGCGTATTAAATCCCGCGCGCGGGTGCTGCGCGTATAGGTGAACAGGGGACGCGCCGGCGATTGCGGCTGCTCGCAAATGGCCAGTCCGATCCGCGTATCGCTGATATCCATGCCGAGCAGGGGGAAGAATTCCGGCGGCGGCGCGGAATCGGCGTGGAGAGACGTCATCTCGCCGGACCTCCGGCAGTGCGGCGCGAGGCGAGATAGAGCATGCGATCGCCGGCAGTGGGTGATTTCATCCGTATTTGCCCCACCCCATTGTATCGACTACGACGCGACTCGGCAAGGATTTACCCGAAGGCGATACCTCCACCCGTTTGAAGACCGATCGAACCTTATCCGACAGGGGACGGCTCACGCGATAACGGATTATAACGTCAGTGTAAGCATGACGACTAATCCGAGCAAACCCAGCACCAGCAGCAGTGAAAATATCCAGACGCCATATTCAAAAAACCGCGGGCGATCGTATGGTTGAAATTCCTGCATCGCCGTCCCTCCTCCTTCATTTTGTCTCACGGCTCAATCATTCCCGCGCGCCGTGCAGGAGACAAACAATCCAAAGGAGGGACTAATCGGACAATAATAGTCTCCGTTGGCTGATTTGTAACAATCAACCTACATCAACTTCAAGAGACGGTTAAATTAATTTAAGGGATAATTAAATCTTTCGGGTTTATTGTTCGATCAATGGACGGATGAACCGGTCGATCGACGCTTCATCGTTGACGGACGGCACATCTATGTCAAGTCGCCACGTCTCATCATGCTCGATCATGTCGCCCGGTTCCAACACAGTGAGCGGGCCGAGGCTTTCTACTTCGAGCATGTCTTCATTAGTGAACGTCTCGAAGTTGCAGCCGAAATCCGGATACACGGCGATCGGATCGTAATCGAAATACTTCACGAACAGGCAGCCGTGCGCCAGGTAAGCGGCCCAGCCCAGCATGTTCGCCATGCCGTATTTGATCGGGCTCTTGCCTTTGTCCTGCGCGAGGGTGATGTAGCGCGCGCCCAGCGAAAGGCGGCTGTCGCGCAGGTCGGTATACGGCCAGAGCACCAGCGGAAAGTCGGGGGTAAGCACTTCGGTGTGCGGGCGTTTCTCCGGCAGCCCGACAATACCGATGCCGCCGGCATCCATCACCGTCAGCGCCCACGGCGCCAGCTCGACGGACCACGGGCCGACATTGGTCAGGCGGTGGGTCAGCGCCACCATATTGTCTTCCGCCGTCATGCTGATCCGGATCTGCTTGCGAATGCCGTTCTCCGTTTCTACCGGCTGGTTCAGCCGCAGACTGAACTCGTGGATCTTTTCCAGCTCGACCGGGCCGTTATCCAGCGCGTAGGTGCGCGGTTTTGCCTCCGGCGAATGCCACAGCCGGTGACCGCCGCGAAGCTGCCATTCCGGTTCACCCGTGCCGCCCAGTTGCTCGGGGAATTCCTTGAACATATTTGGTCCGCCGACGGGGCCAAAGCGGATGATGCGCGGGCCGACGTCCAGCGTGGCGATCAGCTCGATCCGGTCGTTGGACAGCTTGACGTTGTTTTTCCAGCCGCCGTATTCAACATGCGTTATCATTTAGCGCTCCTTCTTGTCACGTGGCAGTATCAGCGCTATTTTCCTCCCGGGGACGCATTTATCCTGCTATAATCTCGGCATGTTGATTCGCGATTTGCGCCGGGCCGACTATTTTCTTGCCGGCGACGGCACCACCCTGCACGAATGGCTGCACCCCTTACGCGAGTCGGAGCATCCGCGGATGGGCTGCAGCCTGGCCCACGCCATGCTGCGGCCGGGGGAATCCTCCCGTCCGCATCGACTGCGGGAGAGCTCCGAGGTGTTCGTCTTCCTGTCGGGGGAGGGGATACTCACTGTAGACGATGAAACCGCGGTGGTGCGCGCCGGGCAGGCCGCATATGTGCCACCCGGCGCCGCGCAGCATTTGCGCAACACCGGAAGTGAGGAGCTGGTCTTCATCTGCCTCGTTTCCCCGCCATGGCGGGTGGAGGACGAAGAGTTACTGTAAGCCAACGGCAAGCATTATCGTGTCGAGGCCAGTCTCACTCTAACGGAATCTTGCGCCAGAATTTGCCCGTTTCCTCGCCCATCCCGCGAGAAAACCACGATGACACCGTTGATGGCATCCTCGCTGGGGTTGTTGTAATACACCTGCTCGCTGAACGGGTAGAACGCGCCCATGCCGGCTATGGTGAAGGTATGGGCGATCACCCGGCCGCTGGTGTCGCGAACCTCGATTTCCAGGTGGCCTTCAAAAACATTCGCCACGCCCTGCACCAGGATGGGATTGCGCGCCAACCGGTTCTCCGCCGGCGTTTCGATCGCCACGCCGCTACGGCTGTCGGGCAGCGGAACGATATACAGGCGCTCCTGCTGCCGCAGTCGCACGGTACGGGTGGTCGCGTCGTAATTTACCGGAATGCCGTAGCTCTCGGAGATGAAGCGCAGCGGAACCATGGTCCGCCCCGATGAGATAAAAGGCGCGGCATCCAGCATGACGGTATCGTCGCCGACGCGCGCGGCGGTCGAACCGATGGTCAATCTTATCTCGGGTTGATTCGTCCGCGTGATAATCACTTGTCGGTTCCGCGGAATCCACTGCAGGGCGGCGCCGAATTGCTCGGAAATCACGCGGACAGGCACGAATGTCCGCCCGTTACGGATTTCAGGCGGCGCGTCAGCGAGAATCGGCGTATAGATCAGCGGCTGGTCCTGCGCTAACACGATGGCGGACAATACCGACAGCAGCAAAATCGATAAAATGCGCAATGCAGTTCTCCCCGTATATTTTGACCGGTGACCGCGGAAGTGACGAGTGAAAGCCGGCAACAATGTGTGAAAATAGAACACGGGCGACCGGGTATGGGGAACAATACCGTGCGGGTGATCTACAAGGCGGCTGCGCCGCGACCAAAGACAAAATCCGCGCCTGTTGGCGAGAAATCGCGGATTAGTAATACAGAGAGAATGGAGGGACGGCATGGCTGAGGAGAAGGTGCGCGTGTATTCAGTCGAGAAGGGCAATTCCGTCGTGCTGGATAAGGTCGAGAAAAGCGATGAAGAATGGCGCGCGGAGCTGCCATCGGAGCAATATGCCGTAACGCGCAAGGGAGGCACCGAGCGCGCGTTCGAGAACGCCTACTGGGACAATCATGAAGTCGGCCTGTACCAGTGCGCCAACTGCGGCAACGACCTGTTCAGCTCGGAGACGAAATTCGAATCGGGCACCGGCTGGCCGAGTTTCCGGGCGCCGGTCGCGGAAGAGAACATCACCACCGAGACCGACACCGGCTTCGGCATGGTGCGCACGGAGGTGAAATGCGCCCGCTGCGGCGCTCACCTCGGGCACGTCTTCGAGGACGGGCCGCCGCCAACCGGGCTGCGCTATTGCATGAACTCGGTTTCGCTGGCGTTCGCGCCGAAACCTTGAAGTTCGAAGTTCGAAGTTCAAGGTTCGGAGTTCCGAGTTCGGAGTTCGAAGTTATCGGATGAGGTAATTTCAAAACCAGTTGCCTTGCCAGTTCGAGGGGGGACTGTTACGTATTTTCCCCCGGCTTCCAGTTCCGCTCCAGACTCTCCACCCGTTCCAGCTAATCTGTGCCCTCATGCAAACAACCGGAAAATGCGTGACTGTACCCCCGGGGTGATTGTCTATAGATAGTTCACCCGGGGGTACAGTCACGCATTTTCCGGCTAGATGCGATAGTGCTCAGGTTTGGTTGAACAGGTGGAGAGTCATGGGCGGAACTGGAAGCCGGGGGAAAATACGTAACAGTCCCCCCTCGAACTGGCGAGGCAATCGGTTTTGATATCACCTCAGTATGCCATTTTTCATTTTGCAATTTTAACGAACGGATTACCGTTTCATTTTTCATTTTTCACTGACTCATCCCACCAGGCTTGCCAGGCGGGGGGGTCTTCGCCGAATTGTTGGCCGGTAATGGCGCGCAGGGCCTGGGTGACGTGGGCGCGGGGGAGGCGGTTCGGGTCGGCGAGGAGGGGGATCAACGCGGGAACGGCGCTTCGGTCGCACAGGATGGCCAGGGTATCCGCGGCGGCGACGCGAAACGCCGCGTTTTCCTCGCGGGGGAGCAAGGCAGCCAGCAGCTTAACGGCTTCAACATCTTTCAATATTCCGAGCGCGCCGGCAGCGGCGACGCGCACCTCGAGGACGGGATCGAGCAGGGCGTTTTTAATTGTTGCCGGCGCGGCGGGCGAACCGAGCTGCGCCATAGCGACAATCGCCGTCGCGCGGACTTCGGTCGAAGGATCGGCGGCCAATTGCAAAACGACATCGGCGGCCTTCGCGTCGCGCCGTTCGCCGAGGGTTTGCGCGACGACCCGGCGAACCAGCGCCGAATCGTCCTTCGCGGCGCGCAACAGATGGTCGGTGACGCCGGCATCGCGAAACAGCCCGAGGGATTTAGCGGCGGAGCCGCGCACCTCATCGAGTTGAGTCGGGTCATGCAGCAAAGCGGCGATTTCGGGGATGGCGCGCGGCTCGGCCAGGCGGGCCAGCGCGAGCGACGCCACTCTACGGACGACCGGGAAGCGATCGCGCAGCAGGGGCAGCAGCGGTCCCGCCGCCCGGGGATCCCCGATCGTGCCCAGCGCCGAGGCGGCATTCATGCGTGATCGATAATCATTGCTCGACAGCAACTCGCAGAGCGGCAGGACCGCCGCGCGGTCGCCGACAGATTTCAGCGCGGCCGCGGCATCCGCCTGTACCGCTGGATCTCGCAGCAGCTCAATCATGCGCGGGGCTACCGGGGCGCCGCCGATCCCGGCAAGACTATAGACGGCGTTTTTCCTCACTTTAGTAACCGCATCGTCGAGCACGGCAAGCAGCAGCGGAACAGCGTCGGCGGGCTGCTGATAGCGCACTCCCTGGCAGGCGTAGGCACGGATTTCCGGTGATGGGTCGCGAAGGGCGCGCTTGAGCATATCCAATGCACGCGGATCGCGATAATAACCGAGCAGGCGAAGGGCATTTCCGCGCACCCGCTCATCGGTATCGCCGGTCACGGCGAGCAGTTTGTCGAGGATGTCGCGAGCGCCGCTGTCCTCCAGTCCGAGCAGGGTCCAGAGACGCACCTCGGGATTTTCGTCATCCAGCTCCGCGAGCATTGCCGCTATCGACGGCGCGTCCGGCATCTTGCCCAGGGTAAAGGCGGCGTTCGCGCGCACCTCGGGGACGGCATCGTCGAGCATGCCGCGAACGGCCGGGGCGGCGCGGGCGTCCCCGACGGAGGTAAGCACCCGCAGCGCCGCTACCCGCAGCGCCGCGTCGGGATCTTCCAGGCAGGCGACGACCGGCTGCACGGAGGCGACGGAGGCGGTTTGCTCCAGCAGGCGCAGGGTTTCCAGGCGCACTTCGGCGCGCGAGTCGGCCAGCAGGGGAAGGATGGCCTGCTCGATGCGCAGATCGCGAACGCGCGGCAGGCAGGCGAGCACGCGCAGGCGGTCTTGCAGATCAGTCTGCTCGAGCAGCGCCAGCAGCGGAGGAAGCCCGCCCGCCGGGGTCAGTTTGCCCAGGGCGGAGATCGCCGATTCGCGGACGACCGTTTCGGGATCGAGCAGCAGCTCGATGAGGGGCGCCACCGCCCGCTTGTCGCCCAGCAGTCCCAGCGCCTGCGCGGAAGTCCAGCGAACGTCTATCGCCTGATCGGCCAGACATTGCAGCAGCGACTCGACGGCGCTCGCATCCCCGCATTTTCCGAGCGTATCGGCGGCGCGCGCCCGCACGCCGGAATCTTCATCGCGCAGCGCGGCAATCAGCGCCGGCTGCAAGGCGCGTCCGGGGTTGAGCGTGGCGAGCGCCAGCGCCGCGGAGCTCCGCACGAGCGGCGACGGGTCCCGGAGGAGCAGCTTTTCCAACGGTTCCTTCGCGCCGGGCACCTGGTACTCGCCCAGCTTTTCGGCCGCTATCGAGCGCAGCACCGCATCGGGGTTTTGCAGCGTGGCAAACAGCTCGCGGGCATAAGCGTCCAGCGGATCCTGCGCGCGCAATGTTAATGGGACGAAGAAGAGCAGGAAAAGCATGGTCCATATATGGAGTAATGTAAGATTTTTCATTTCTCATATCCCATATTCAGGTGCATGTGATGTAAGCGGATAATTCCTGCTGTATCTCTGGTGCTATCAGACGGATGCGGTTTTTCGTGCTGAAAGTAACGTGGATTATCATTCGGCAATATGAAGACGGCATGTTGGTTCTCCTTTTTCAAGGTTCCAGGGGCGATGCCCCTGGCTATGGGATTTGGATTGACGATATACTTTAATTATATATAAGTAAGCGAGATGATGCCGTTCTCGCGCCGCCCGCAAGGCCGCGATGCGGCGGGCTTGCCGGGCAACCGATACATAAAGACTACAGCGTTTCGTCGATAATGCTAAGGCCCATGCCGCCGTCCCATTCGTTGATCACGGTGAGGTAGGTGGAACCGGAGGTATAGGTATTGCCGGCGAAGATGGTAGCGGTATATTTATATATCTGGTTCCAGGGTGAGTTGCCGGGGTATGGACAGGGCGGGCCGAAATCAAAAGTATGGCGACCCGAGGTCTGCGAGTAGGTGAAATAGATCTTCTCCATGTCCATCGACCAGTATTGTTCGTCCGGCCACAGCGTCCCATCTCGACGGCCATACAGCTTGATCTCATTCTGTTGCTCGAGCCCATGCTGGGTGACCGCAATGGTGCTGCCCATGTAACGGCCATAAGCCGCTTCCCACATATCTCGATAAATCGACGTCTGATCCAGGGTGATGGAGACGGTGGTTCCTATTCCGAAGCCGGTTATCGGCCCCTCACAGGCGCCGCGGTCCGCCGCGGCCAGCAGCAGGCACAGGCAGCAGGCCAGGCCAAGCCACCCCGCCAGTCCGGACATCCATTGCAGTGTCTCTTTCCTCATTATCTTCCCTCCGTTCCTGTTTCACGCGATTGTATAAAACCGCGCGTGATAAGATCGACGCCCGTCCGTTCCTCCGGACCATACACGGCCCGGTTATAATGAACGTCGCATTCAAGTCGTTTCAGCGTGGCGAGCCGCGCGACACGCGCGCGGATAATCTCCCCGTCGGGCGTCGCCAGCCAATCATGCAACGACACAGCCAGCACCCCGCCCAGCGATTGCAGTCGGTCGAGGGAGAGGCGCTGTTGCGGGTAGCGGTCGTTCACCTCGAAGGCCAGGGCGAAGGCGCCGAATTGCGCCGAGCACCAGCCAAACAGGCGAAACGGGGTAAAGCCGTAATCCCAGGGACGCAACGGATCGCCGGTGACGAATCCTTGCTCGGCAAGCGACCGGAAGAAGGCCTGGTTGAAGCTCAGCACCTCTTCCCGGTCGCGCAGGGTGACAAACGGGCAGACCACCTGCTCGGCCTCGTTCGCTTCCACGTTGTGCAGCGAGACGGCGACGTCGATGTCTCGCCCGCCATAAAAATATTGCGTGAAGTAACGCGCATAGGCGAAAACCTCCGGGCAATCCGCGGGATCTTCCGGCGCCTGGCGGAACATCTCGGTCAATCCGTCGAAGACGCCGCCGGCGCTGCCGTCGGGGTCGAGGATGGGGATGACCAGCCAGGTGGTATCTTCGCGCAACCGCCGTGCCTCCGGCGTGCTCCGCAGCAGTGCCGACAGCGCGCCGGCCAGCACCCAGCTCGAGGCCGGCTCGGTGGCGTGCTCGCGGGCGGTGAGCAGGATGGTTTTCGCCGGGGGAGCGCCGTCGCGCGGGTCGGGATCGTCCAGGCGCACGATTTGCAGCTTGCGTCCTTCCTTCGTCGTTCCGATCTCCTCGATTGTCACGCCGGGGAGATCGGCGGCGCGCAGGCGATCGAGATACTGTTGTAAATAGGTATAGGTGAAGGGAACGCGCATGGCCACCGCGGCGGTGGGCGCGCTAAAAGCATGGGTCAGGCGGAATATATTCACCCCGGTGAGGGTTTCGGTGGCGTCCACCTCGCGCCAGGGAGCCCAGCAATCGCCGTCAGCGGAGAGAAATTGCGCGGCCAGCGCGGCGGGAACAGCCCGCTGCACCGGGAGCGGGCCATCGCCCGCGAAACGTTCCTGCTCATTTTTGAAGATATCGCCGGAAATCCATCGCCCCCGTTCATCGCGCCGGAACCATTCATAGCTCTCAAAACGGGCGGGATCGGCGCAGGTCATCACCGGCACCAGGCCGCGCCACTTGGCGACGTCGGCGGTATTGCCGCGCGTGTCGCGGCCGGTCATAGAAAAGCCGATGGTGACGGGCCCGTCGGTCGGCAGTCCGGTGAACCTGCCGGCAAACCAGTTGTGGGCGGTGGGGACGACTTCCACCAGCAGGCGGTGAGGGGCAAGCCGATCGAGCAGCGTAAGGTTCGCGCCGTCCATGGGGATCATCTCGGAGGCAAGCGGAAGCGCCGGACCCGCGGCAACTGCTATCGACGTCGAAGTCATGCACGGGACCAGGGAGACGATGGCTGCCACGTAAACAATAATAAACCAGCGCGAACCGTTCATTTCGCTAACTTCCCTAATACTATAACAGGTGAATGCTCTGCGGGCAAGACCACTTTTGCTATAAAGAGAAATTATCGGTTATTTTGAATAACAAAACCGGTAGTGGCGAGTGGCCAAAAGATCAAAATTGATTGGTGGGGCGGCGGCCTTGTCAGGCGGGCGGTGATATGGTATGGTATGATTTGATATGGTATGTCATCGGTTAAAATAACGGCTAATACTCTCGCCGGCGGTCCGGCGCTTGCGCGGATTTGCGGCATACCCGGCGGCAGCTCGAGGCAAGCGCGGGATACGCCCGGACCGGAAAAGCCTGGGAGGAGAGTGTCAGGTGTTCATTCAACCTTTTATATTATTGACAACTGTTAGTATAGCAAGCGTATTTATCCTGCTGCTGCACCACAAGCGCGGGCGGCCCGGGTGGCCGGTGGCGTGGCCGATAGCCGGCGGTTTCCTCTGGTATTGCGGAATATCGCTGCCTTATCTTCTTTCATCAGTCCGTGAAACAGATGCCCTTAGTATTAACTTTCCCCACTGGGTTGTACTGCTGCTGCTTGCCGGCACCTTCGCTTTCGGGTGCTCGTTATTGCTGGTTTTTGCGCTGTACCCAAAGCCAACCTGGCGCAAAGGTATTGTAGCAGCGTTGCTTGCCCTGCTCGGTCTGCTTCCCGTGCTGGCGCGCATTTCGACTTCTGGAGTTTCACGCTTTTACCCGCTTAGTTTTCTCTATGAACAGAACTGGCCCGTATCAATTTCCGCCTGGCTGCTGCTCTGCGGCCTGCTGGTGTCGGGTTATCTGGTTTTCCTGGCCTTTCATGAGAAGGGACAGCGGCGGGCGCAGATACGCTATATCCTGGCGGGTGTCGCCTTGATTAGCATCAGCGTGCTGATGCAATTTTCATTATTTATAGCACATACCCAAATTCCAGCTATACAATTGCCGGTTCTCGTCTGCTGCTGTGGGATAATCCTGCTGACCTACGCACAGACTTCCCGTTATCCGCTGCTGGAAGGCCGCCTGCTGCTGCGCCCGCTGCTTTCGTTCACCGTCACACTTATATTGCTCTTTCTCGTCTGGCAAGTGAGCGGCGGCGTTGTTTTCCAATTTCTCTTGAAAACATTTCTCCCTTACGGTCTCAGAGTATTTATTTTCAGCATTCTCCAGGCCACCTCGTTCCTGCTGCTCTACCCGCTCATCGCTTATTTCGTGCAGCGGTATCTGCTCCGCTACCCGTATGACGAGCGGAAGGTACAGGCGCGCACCAGCGCCGCGCTGCTTTCGGTCTACAACGTCGATGAGATAGCCGATCGGCTGGCCGGCATCATCGGCCAGACGATCCGTCCCGCGAGCTGCGCGCTCTATCTGCGGGACGACGCCGGCCAGCTCCGGCGGCGCGGGCAACCCACGGACAGCCCGCTGCCGGTAAGCCTGCCGCCTTCCGATCCGCTGTGGCAGGCGCTGGAGAAGGACCGGGAGGTGCTGCTGGGCGAGGAGCTGCGGCGATACCGAGATGAACAGGCAACGGTGGGGAACGCCATGCTCGACATGGGCGCGGCGGTAGCGACGCCGCTGGCATCGGCGAATCAGGTTCGCGGCTGCCTGCTGTGCTCGGAAAAGCCGTCGGGCGACGGCTACACGCGGCTCGATCTGCAGGTATTGACGGCGCTGTGCCAGCAAACCCTGCTGGCGGTGGAAAATGCCGAGCACCACGAGCGGTTATCAGCGTTCAACGCCGTGCTGGAAGCGCGGGTCGAGGAGCGGACACGCGAGCTGGCAGAGGCGAACAGCCAACTGGAGCAGGCGAACAGAGCGAAGGATTTTTTCCTGGCGCTGGTTTCCCACGAGCTGTTGAATCCGCTCACCAGCGTCATGGGCTGGGCGGATATCGGGTTGCGCACCGAAGACCAGCAAATACGCGCGACGGCCATCGAAACGATTCACCAGAACAGCCTGCGCCTGAAGCGGCTGGTTTACGATTTGCTGGACACCGCGCGGATGATTCACGGGAAACTGATCGTCGAACCCGAGCCGTGCGACCTGTGGTACCTGGCGATGATTTCGGTGAAAAACGCCGAGCAGGAAGCGCAGATAAAAAATATCGAGCTGTCATACAGCGAACCGGATGGGCCGCTGCCCGTCATGGCGGATCCGGACCGCATCCAGCAGGTTATCGACAACCTGCTGGGCAATGCCATCAAATTCACGGCTTCCGGCGGGAAGGTTACCGTTGCCGGCGCGCGCGATGGCGACCGCTGCGTGCTCTCGCTGGCCGACACGGGCAAAGGTATTCCCGCCGATCGGCTCACCCGCATTTTCGAACGGTTCCAGCAGGCTCCCGGCGATCACAAGGCAGGCGGATTGGGCCTGGGGCTGGCGCTGGTGCGTGGTATACTCGATCTGCACGAGGGGACGGCGCATGCCGAAAGTCCCGGACCGGGACAGGGCAGCACCTTCACCATGGCGCTGCCGGCGCTGGCCGAGACACCGGAGACGGAGGGTAGTTCGGAGTTCGAAGTTCGAAGTTCGAAGTAAGTTCGGAGTTCGGAGTTCGGAGTTTTGAGTTTTGAGTTTTGAGTTTTGAGTTCCGGGTTAGGAGTTCACTGGTACTGTAGCAAAGAAAATGCCCAACCAGGTAAGGTGAATTCGGTGGTTGAGTAGGCAGGTAAGCTGATCGATTCTTTCCACAGCTATGTTGCCGTATCGAAACCACCTCTGCGGCGGTACTCCGCGGCATGAGCGGTAAGCTGAAATGAAAGCCTTAATTATTGGGTTGTAGGCATAGCCCACGTTAGTTCATAATGAGTGATGGTTGCAGGGGGTTCGATCGGTTGAACACCCTTCTCGATGCAACAGTGACCGATGAATGGAGTTACAGCAATGATGGCCGAAACACAGGGAACGCCCGGCTCGGCGTTACGGGTGCTTGTCCTCGATGACAATGCCTCGTTCACCGCGCTATTGGCGATGTTGTTGGGCGAGCAGGGTTGCAAGGTCGATATGGCGCTGGAAGGCGAATCCGGACTGCGGATGCTCGCGGAGAAGAGCTACGATATCCTGCTGGTGGACCTGAATTTGCCCGACATGCAGGGAGACGCCTTCATAGAGATCGCGCGCCAGTGCGCACCCGCCATCAAGGCCATACTGGTGAGCGCCAATCCGGACGTGACCCAGATAGCGAAGGCATGCCGCGCGGACGACGCCTTTTTCAAAGGCGAATCCGTAATGACGCTCTACAGCAAGGTGCTGGAGCTGGCGGCTGCGATCGAGGGCAGGCAAGATGAAGTGAAGACATGAAAAATTAATAAATTCTTTATATTTGCAATTTTCAGAATAAAACAAGTCCGGATGGCCGTGTGGCGAGTTGACGATTGCGCGCGGGTCGGGTATTGTTGAGCATGCTCAAGCGAGCGGAGTCGCCGCTGTTGATTGACCGGTATGGCGCCGGCATCGAGATGAGGAGGCTAAAAATGCGCGACATAACGTGGAGTTTGGCACTCGTTTTCTGCATTCTGGCGGCGGGGTCGGCGGCCGGCGCGCTTCCCAACCAGGTTTTCGTCAACGCCAGTTGGAGCGACGCGAACAACTGCGGCGGGCATGCCTGGCAGACAGACGCCTTCGCCAGTATTCAGGATGGCATCAAGGCGGTGAAACCGGGCGGCACGGTGTCGGTCGCGGCGGGCGCATACGCCGAGCGGCTGACCATCGCCAAGCCGCTGTCGCTGCTCGGTCCGCAATATGGCGTCGATCCCAACAGCGTAGAAGACCGCGGCGCGGAGGCGCGCATCATCCCGCCCACCCACGATACATCATTGCCGGGCGGCATCATGATCGCCGTGAAGGCAAATAACGTCACCATCGACGGCTTCACCCTAGACGGCGACAATCCCGGATTTTCCGGGGACGAAACGCTGAATGAAACGGACTGCAACGCCGCGTCGGGGATCGCCACGCTGAATACACACGTCGAGGGGCTGCTGGTCGCTCACAACATCATCAGGAATCTGCGCTGCGACGCGGTCAGCATCGTCAACCCGGGTTGGCCGGTGCAGACCGGCGGCATGAGCGCGGTGCTCTATAACCGCATAGACAACCTGCCGAAAAGCAGTTGGCCGGACAACCCCGGCGACATGCCGCCGGTGTGGGGCACCGGGGTGTGGGTGCAGCGCGAGAACGTGCAGGTAGCGAAAAACAGCTTCACCAGGGTGGCCACCGGCATCGATATCCACTTTCTTGCCAGCACCGAGGGAGTCGCCGCCCCCATTATCACCGACAACAGCATCCAGGCGTCATTGGCGGGAATCGGCCTGCACTTGCTAAACGACATGACGCGCCACCTGGGTCCGGAGGCGCAGGTATCCGGCAATAACATTACCATCACCACCTGCCGCGAGACGGCGGACGCTTTCCCCACCGCGGGCCTGTCCATCCTCTATATCGAGCATGAGTCGAAGATTCTTGCCACCGACAACACCATCAGCGGGGGTGACGCCGGGGTGTTCATCTGGGAGACGCCGACTTACAATCCCACCAATATCACCCTTGCCGGCTGCGCGATATCCGGGTCGAAATACGGGCTCTGGTTCTCCAACTACTACCCGAACGAGCAATTCGGTCCCGCCCGCGCCAGCGGCGTGCTGCTCAGCGGCGTCACCATCTCCAACCCACAGGTCGCCGGCATTTACCTGGAGGACCAGCCCGGCGGCGACGGCCCCGTAACGCTGACCGCCGCGGGCGTCACCGTGCAGGGCGGTCCCATCGGCGTGCTGCTGCACGGCCCGCGCACGGCGATCGAAGGAGAGGTGAACCTGGTCGGGCAGACGGCGCAGGGGGTGGTGTCGGAAGCGGGAGCGGAGTAGGGGATAAGAGATAGGGATTAGGAATCAGGGCGGCTGCGCCGCAACCAAAGACAAAAACTGCGTCTGTTGGCGAGAAATTCAGCATTAGAAATTCAGGGAATAGTGGAATGAAAAATGGCTGCTCGAATTTTCGGGTAGCCATTTTCCGCCTGCAGCGAAAACAGCTCGCGGACGAACCGCTGCAGATATGCTTTAAGCTCCCCGTCGCCGGTCAGCCGCAGCACCTGCGCCGCGCCGGTAAGGTATTTGCCGGCAAACTCTCCCGACCACGGCAGCAAATCGCGCAACGGCTGCCGGTTGCGGTCGCGAAACATCTCCAGCATCGCCGGATTTGCCTCGGAGGCCGTCATCAGCCAGTTTTGGCTGACGCCCTCCAGGTAGGCCCGAAATCAAGGCATATACCGAGCATCAGCAGGAGCATCATCGGACACTTACGTTCCAGGAAGAGTTAAGAGAGTTGTTGGAAGCTCACGGGGTAGAATATGATGAACGATATTTATGGGATTGATATTGAAGGGGCGCGGGTCATATGAAGCGAATACATTTGGCGGGAACCCACGTTGATAATCGTTCCCGCCGCCCTTTCAGGGCGGAGTGCTTTTTTACGTTCACCTTCCCCAGTGTTGCGACACTGGGCTAAAATTCGTGGTCCTTTCGGGACCAGAGGCTTTCCTGATTATGGCATTCACTCAACTCTTAACCGCGGAGCTTCCGAAAGGCCGCGTGCTCACCGACGACGAGTCGCTGCTCGTCTACGGGTATGACGGCGGCACGTGGCTGTCCGGTAGGCCGGACGCGGTGGTGAATGTCCGCGAAGAGGAAGAGGCGGTCGTCGTGCTGCGGCTGGCGCACGAGCACGGCGTGCCGGTGTTTCCGCGGGGGGCGGCGAGCGGGCTGGCGGGGTCGGCGGTGCCGCTGGGGGGGGTGGCGCTGAACTTCGCCACCATGAACCGCATCCTCGACCTGGACGAAGAGAGCCTGATGGTGGTGGTCGAACCGGGGGTGGTCACCGCCGACCTGCAGGCAGCGGTAGAAAAGCGCGGGCTGTTTTATCCACCAGATCCGGCAAGCCTGAAGCAGAGCACGCTGGGCGGCAACGTCGGCACCGGCGCCGGCGGGCCGCGCTGCCTGAAATACGGCACCACCCGCGAATATGTGCGCGGCATGCGCGCCGTGCTGCCCGGCGGGCAGGTGCTGCGCGATGGCGGAAAATACCTTAAAAGCGCCACCGGCTACAACCTGTCGCAGCTCTTCGTGGGTTCGGAAGGCACGCTGGGCGCCTTCACGCAAATCACGCTGCGGCTGATTCCGAAGCCGCCCGCCACCGGCACCGTGCTGGCGCTCTTCCCGAAGCTGGACGACGCGACGGCAATCGTCACCCGCATCCTGGGCGCGGGCATCCTCCCCTCGGTGCTTGAGTTCATCGACAGCTCGTGCATCAAGTGCATCGAAGAGGTGACGCACCTCGGATTGCCGGAAGACATCGACGCGCTGATCCTCATCGAGTGCGACGGCCAACCCGCCACCGTGGAAGCGGAATTAGGGCGCGTCACCGGCCTTTGCCGGCAAGGCGGCGCGCGCGACGTCGAGCGCGCCACCGATCAGGACGACCGCGACCGCCTGTGGAAGGCGCGCCGCTCGGTTTCACCTTCGCTGTCCCGCCTGCGCCCGAGCAAGCTGGGGGAAGATATTTCACTGCCGCGCAAATATATCGTCCCCATGGTGCGCCGCATCCGGGAAATATCCGCGGAGTTCGATGTATTGCTGCCCACCTTCGGTCATATCGGCGACGGCAACCTGCATCCAAACCTGGTATTCGACCCGCGCGATACGGAGGAGATGGCGAAGATCGAGAAAGCCGCTGAAGCGCTGATAAAATCCGCGGTGGAGTTCGGCGGCACCCTCTCCGGCGAGCACGGCATCGGCCTGCTAAAGAAGGCCTACCTGCCGCTGGCGCTGCCGCCGGAAAACCTGGAGCTGTACCGTCACATCAAGGCGGTGTTCGACCCGAAGGGGATTATGAATCCGGGGAAGGTGTTTTGAACGAGAAGCGCAGGGGACTGTCCCCCCGTATATCGGTACCGTTTTCTATCAACGGGGACAGTCCCTATAGTCACCTGAACGAGCGTGAAAAGCGAGACCCGGCGCTGGTTCTTCTACGCCGGGACAGTCCCGGACGAGCGCAAAGACACGAAGAGGCAAGAAAGGGGTGGAGCATGAAGACAACGATGATCATGCGCGTGGTGCTGCTGGCGCTGTGCGCGCTGTTGCTCTCGGCGGCCTTTGCGGCGCCGAAGAATATCATTCTGATGATTGGCGACGGGATGGGGCCGGACTCGGTCTACGCGGCGGGCGCGTATAAATACGGGAATGATTACCATTTCTTCGGCGGCAAAGAAAGGATGGTGATGGAAACGCCGGCGAACCATCTCTACGCCACCACCTATTCCAGCAACGGGAACGGTTACGACTTCGGCTGGGCGGGCGGCAACCGGGATTACGTGAAGACCCGCGCCACCGATTCCGCCGCCGCCGCCACCGCGCTGGCCACCGGCGTGAAGACCTACGACGCCGCCATCGGCGTAGATAACGACAAGCGCCCGCTGACCGGCATATTGGAGATCGCGAAGGCGCGCGGCATGAAAACCGGAGTCATCAGCAGCGTGCCGTTCAGCCACGCCACCCCCGCCGCCTTCGCCGCGCACAATGAAAACCGCAACAACTACACCGCCATCACCCACGACATGATCTACAACGTGCAGCCGGACGTGATCATGGGCGCCGGCCACCCGGACGGCGCGGCGGAAGGCAAGGAATACGAATACATCACCGAGGCCGACTGGGCGGCGCTGCGCGGCGGCTACACGCCGTATGCCCTGATTCAGGATCGCGCGGAATTTCAAAAGCTGGTGACCGAGCCGCGCGTCGGCAAGGTATTCGGCGCCTTCCGCAACCACTTCTGCTTGAAATACTGCAACGCCGACCGCGCGGCGGCCGATCCGAACCTGCCCACGCTGGCGGAGATGGCGGAAGGCACGCTGCAGACGCTGGATAATCCCAAAGGCTTCTTCCTGATGATCGAAGGCGGCGCCATCGACTGGAATAACCACGCCGACGACCTGAACGGCTCCATCGGCGAAACGCTGGCCTTCGACGAAACGGTGGCGTCGGTGCTCAAATGGATCGCCCGCCACGGCGGCTGGGCGCAGAATCTGCTCATCATCACCGCCGACCACGACACGGGCTATATGAACGGCGTGCAACCCACCGAAAAAGGCGAACTGCCGGCGGTGAAGTGGGGCACTGATGAAAAGAAATGGACCAGCCATACCAACCGGCTGGCGCCCGTCTACTACCAGGGCGCGGGCACGGAGATGCTTTCCTTCTTCGCGAGCGCAGTTACCGATTTCGAGCGCGGTAAAATCCGTTATATCGACAACACGGTTATCTTCAAGGCGATGAATGCCGCACTTCGCCAGCGCGACGCGGCGGCGCCGGCGGGCAAGTGACCGGCGCTAATACCCAACCGACCGATTGTCCTCCGTAGCGCGCGCCCGCCGTGGCGCGCCTGGTGGAAACTTCCTCGCCGCCAACGCCAAAACTTGACTGGCGTCAATATCCAAATGACCGATAAGTTTGTTTTTCATTGACACCAGATGTGTTTAACGTTATTGTTATAGATGAAAAAAACATTGAACGGAGGGTATCAATGAGCCGAGTCAAGGTGTCGGATAAATACCAGATCGTCATACCGCGCGAAGTGCGGAAAGTTATGAACATCCGCAAAGGCCAAACGGTGTCCGTAATACCGGTGGGAGGAGTTATTGAAATAGTGCCCGACGAGGATATCTCGGATATGGAAGGAATTTTCCCGGAGTTAACGCTCACGGGGATCAGGGAAGAGTCAGATCGTAAACTTGAGGAGTAACGCAGTGTTTATCGTCGATTCCGTTGGCTGGGTTGCCTATTTCAAAGGTGATCTGCTGGCAATGTCATATCGGCCATATATCAAACAGCAACAGGATTTGCTGTGTCCCTCCATCATTGTATACGAGGTGGTGAAAAAAATAGAATTGGACAATGGCAGGCAGGCCGCCGGGAGAGTCGGGGCTCAATTATCAAAGGCCTGCATTATACCGCTGGATGAGTCATTGGCAGAGGCTGCCGCGCGACTTAGTATCGCTCACCAGTTGCCCATGGCAGATGCGATTATTTACACGACAGCCGTGACATATAATGCTACTCTGGTAACCAGTGATGCCCATCTCCAGGGACTTCCAGGTGTGCATTTTATCTCGCACCCCGCTTCAGGGAATTGAAGATTGACACCACTATCCTGCTCAAGATACCGCTAATATTCCGCAAAGGTTGCCAACCATTATCTCGAACTCACCCGGCTCCACTGTCCATTGCATCTCGTCATTGAAAAGCTCGAGGTCGTCCGGTCCAATGTTGAATGTTACGGTTTTGCTTTCGCCGGGTTCCAGCGCGATCTTTTCGAAACGGCGCAGCGACTTCACCGGGGTGGTGACGGAGCTGTAGAGGTCGTTGATATACAACTGCGCGACTTCCTTGCCGGCACGGTCGCCGGTGTTGGATACGGTGACGCTCACCCTGGCCGAGCCGTAGGGTGAAATCCTTTCCGGCAAAATCACCAGGTCGGAATAAGCGAAGGTGGTGTAGCTCAGGCCGTGCCCGAAGGAGAAGAGCGGCGTGGGCGGGGTGAAAACATAGTCGCGCCCTGGCGTCTCCGGCGTGCCGGGGCGGTGGTAGTAGCCGCGCGCGGAGGGCTTGTGGTTGTAAAACGCCGGGACATGGCCAACGCTGCGCGGCACGGTGATGGGCAGTTTGCCGGAGGGATTGACGCTGCCGAAAAGGATCTCCGCCAGCGCGTGTCCGCCCTCCTCGCCCGGATACCAGGCCTCGATGATGGCCGGCGCGTGCTCGGCGATCCATTCGCTGCTGATGGGGCGGCCATTGATAAGCACCACGATGACCGGCGCGCCGGTCTCCGCCACCGCACGCGCCAGCTCTTCCTGCATGCCGGAGGGAGTCAGCTCGGTGCGGTCGTATCCTTCGCCGCAGGTGGCGCTGCCGGTATCTAATCCCCATCCCGTGCCTCCCAGCGCGTGGCTGGTCTCGCCGATGCAGACGATCGCCGCGTCGGCGGCCCGCGCCGCTTCCACCGCCTGTGCGAAACCATCCATCGCGGAGCCATATAGCTCGCAACCCTTCGCATAGCGAATCTCGGTAGCGGGTGAAACCGCGGCGCGAATGCCGTCCAGCGGCGACACTGCGCGCTCCGCGGGGCGAGAGTAATCGCCGAGCTGCGCCACGGCCGCGTTGGGGCCGATGACAGCAAGGGAGCGAATTTGCGGGCTCAACGGCAGCAGGCCGCCGTCGTTTTTCAGCAGGACGATCGACTCGCGAGCGATCTCGCGCGCCAACTCCCGGTGGGCCGGGCAGTTGATGACCTTCGCCGCATCGGTATCGGCATATGGATTCTCGAACAGGCCGGCCATGAATTTTACATAGAGGATGCGCAGCACCGCGCGGTCGATCAGCTCTTCGGGAATGACGCCATCACACGCCATGTCAATAAGGTTTTGCCCGAAGCCGTAATCACCGGGCGCCTCCAGGTCCATCCCCGCGCCCAGCGCCAGCCGACCGGCTTCCGCGGGCGAGGAGGCGGTGCGGTGCATGGAGTGCAGCATTTCAATCGCGCCGTAATCCGAGTAGGTGTACCCCTTGAATCCCCACGCCTCGCGCAGCACGCGGGTAAGCAGCAGGTATGATTGCGAGGCAGGCACGTCCAGATATTCGCTGTAGGCGGGCATCACCGACAGCGCGCCGGCATTGACGGCCTCGCGGAAAGGCGGCAGGTAGGTAGTGAAGAGGTCGCGCAGGCTGCCGGCCACCGGCGCCAGGTTGACGCCGGCCTCCGGGCTGCCGTGGGCGGCGTAATGCTTGAGCGTGCAGACGAGGTGCTCGCGGTCGATTTCCAGACCGGTTCCCTGCATGCCCTTGACGTAAGCAGAGCCCATGCGTCCGGCCAGATAGGGATCTTCACCGTAGGTCTCCTCCACCCGGCCCCAGCGCGGATCGCGCGCCAGGTCCAGGTCGGGGGCCAGCGCCTGCGCCACACCGGTCGCCCGCGCCTCTTTCGCCGTGGCCGCCGCCATGTCGCCGATCAGGCGCGGATTCCACGCGCTCGCCAGCCCGATGGCCTGTGGGAATATCGTCGCCCCATCGGACATGTGCCCGTGCAGGCATTCGGAGATGACCAGCGCCGGAATGCCCAGCCGCGTCTCCTCCAGCATATAGCGCTGAATGGCATTAACCGTCTTCGCGTTCGTTTGTAGGTCGCGCCGCGGGTCCTGCAGCGTGCCGATGCCCCTGTCGCCGAAGGTTTCGCGGAGCGCGGCGGGATCGACATCATCACCGAGCAGAAAGGCCGCCGCGTCGCGCTGGCTCATCTGGCGTACCTTTTCTTCCAGCGTCATGCGTCGCAGCAGGTCGTTCGCACGCGCCTCGGCGGGTAGTGATGGATCGCGATAAGCAGTTGTCTCGGGCATCGGGGAAACCTCCTTCGACTTAAAAGGTCTTCTCAAAACCGATCGCTTGCCATGGGGGCACCTAACCCCACGAGAAGCGACCGGTTTTGAAATTACCTCTCATTATATATCTTTTTTACCTCAATAATCCGCCATATTTATACGATTACTTGCGCGTCGAGTATTTCCAGCAACTCGTGGCGGCGGCGGAGGATCCAGCGTTCATCGCGGGGGAATTCGGCATAATCGTGGATGGCGGCGAGGCGCGGATCGTCAGGATCGATGCCGGCCTGCTGCAACAGCGCGTAATCTTGCAGGCTTTCCGCCCACACTTCCCAGCGCAGCGCATCGATGGGGCCGTCCGGTCCGGGGTAGACCAGGTGGGTGTCGCCGTAAGCCCAGCCGGGCCAGCGCTTGCCGTCGGTGACGGTGAAGGGGTCGATCAGGTGCTGCGTCTGGCTCTCGTACCAGTAGTTGTAGCCCCAGTGCAGGAAACCGCGCACCTTCGTGCGGTAGAAGAGCCAGCCGGACATGGCGACCTTCACAAGTTTGGTATCGAGCAGGCGGTTGAGATAATCTTCGCGCGGGCCGCAGCAGAAATAGGTCCACGGCTCGAAGCCTTCCCGCACGAATTGCGGCGCGTTGGTAATGATCGGCACCGGGATGTCGGTCAGGCCGGCGCGGGCGAAGTCGATCTCGCTCAGCGCGTCCATCACCCGCATCCACGACGCCAGCTCGCGCAGCAGTTCGCGCGCCGCGCGGTAGTTATGCAAGTGCTCCTCGCCGTGCGGCTCGTCGGAGAGGTGGAAGAAGCTACACTCGAAGATGCCCTCCTCATCCAGGAAACGCTTCAACTCGGGCAGGAACTGGGAGAGGAAATTCCGGTAGGTAGGCGAGGTGGCGCCCGTCTCCGGCGACCACAGCAGCGCGCCGGTCTCGCCATGCCCCATGTAGATGCGGATGGCGTGCTTTACACCCCACTGGGTGAAGAGGTGCGTCCATTCGAAATAGTTCACTCCGCACTCCTTCAACAGATTCACCCAGCGGCGGACCAGCGTCCAGTCAAAGGAATATTTATCGCCGTCCATCGTCACCTTCAGCAATTGCGTGGGCCGCTTCACACCGTCGGTGGGTTGGGTGAAGATGGGCACGATCAGGGTATCCTGCCCGTGGGCGACGACATCCCGCACGAAAGGCTCGACAGTGGGCCAGAAAGTCTCCTCCCATACCTCCGTGCCGTACCAGTGGCAGATGGCGTCGGGATAGAACCAGTGGATGACGGGAAAATTCTTCCGCGGCTGCAGGACCGCGCGGTGCACCTCGATGGTGGCGGAAAGCTCGACCGGGTCGCCGCCGGCGGGCGCCAGTGTGACCGTCACCGGGTAGCTGCCCGGCGCGGCGTCCGGCGCTACCCGCACGGTGATCCAGAAGGCATGGGTTTCATATGGGCCGGCATGGACCGTGTTCTCGTCGAACAATGGGTCGGGCACGTAGCCGGGGATGTGCCCGGCGCCCTCCACCTCGTTCAGCGGCGCATGCACGTTGAAATGCGGTACCGGCACGTAGCCCACCCGCCGAACGCGGACGGAAAGACCCTCCGGCGCCGTGACGGCGGCGGTCACCACCTGGTCGCCGTCCTCGATGCGGAAGGCCGCCTGGAAAGATACTTGCGCCCCACGCAGCGTCTCCAGATGCAGCGCGCCTCGATTCACGGCATGGGATGCCGGATAATGACGGACCAATGAGCTTGCGAGCCAACTGTGCATGCGTATACCTCCGTAATCTGCAGATCAATTCGCTTCATGAGCGAGCAACCCCTGCTGGATTATTTACGAAATACAGGCTTGCCTGTTGGTGATAATGTCATTGCACTCATTCACGCGGGAAGTGATCTATTCCGTTCCAGTGGGAAACAGATGATCGATATTATTTTATCAGGAGGATGCACATGAGTTCAATGCGCGGGTGGACAACCTGGGACCCATCATCGATTGCCGTATGGGAGCATCTACCGAGCGGTTTGCGCTGCCGGCTGGTGCTGGAGGATGAAGCGGGGCAACAACTGGCGCCGGAATCGTGGGCGCCGCTGGAAGAATTTCTGCCGGGCGATGGCGGGCACTCGCTGGCGCGCCTGCTGGTCAACGCCGGCGGATCGCAGGTGGAGGTGGAGTGCGGCGGCGAAGGCGACGTGGCGGCCTGCCATATTCTGGACATGCAGGGCGAGCAGGTGAAGGCACACTGGGAAGTGGATGGACCGCACGACGGCTGGCTGGTAGTGATGGAGGATAAAGATGTGGCGGTGGCGCCGGACGGCACCCCTGTTCCAACGGATATCAACGCCTTCCTGCGCGACCGGCACGATGCCGCGCGTTTATCGCTGCCGGTGGGTGAAGGCCTGCTCGACGATACGCTGGAGACGATGGAGACGGACCTGGCGGTGAATACATTCACGCTGCCGGAGACCGGCGAGCCGATCACCCTTTCTCGTCATAAGTTGGAAGCGGCCGGCTCCTGGACAATCCCCAACTGGGAAACCTTTCTCAACGCGCTGGGTATCGCTTACATCGATCCGGCGCTGGCGCTGGCCAACTGCCGCGCCGCGCTGAAGCACCTGGCGGTCGAAGAGATGCTGGCCGCCGCGGCGTCGGCATCAGGCACGCGCGGCGATATCTCCAATCCGCCGGTGGCGTCCTACTGCATCTGGAAAATATATCAACTTACCGGCGACGAGGAGCTGCTGCGCGAGGCGATGCCGCGGTTGCTGCGCTGGCACGACTGGTGGCGCCCGGCGCGCGATCCCAATGCCAACGCCCTGCTTGGCTGGGCCACGGCGGAAGAGTCGGGCATGCCCGGCCATCCGCTTTATGAGGAGGCGAAAAGCGACGACGCAAGCGGCGTGCTCAAGCTCGAAGACGCGGGCGCAAGCAGCCTGTGGGCGCTGGACGCGGCGGCGCTGATGCGCATGGCGCTGCATTTCGACAACATGGAGCTGGCCACCCACCTGGAGGGCGAGGTGCAGGCCATCGCCGACCGCATGAACCTGCTGTTGTGGGATCAGAACGGCGGCATCTACCAGAGCCTGGACCCGGCAATGCGGCCCGCCGATCGCCAGTCGGCGACCGCGTTCCTGTCGCTGATAGCCGGCATCCCCAGCGGCATCCGCGCGCAGCGGCTGGTGAACGAGCACCTGGCGCGGGAATTCGCGGCGCCATACCTGTTGCCCACGCTGGGCGCCGGCGACCCCGCGTTTAACGAGCAGCAGCCCTGGCGCGGGCGGGTGTCGGCGCTGCTGAATTACCTGATTTGCGAAGGGTTGCGTCATTATGGCGAGGATGCGTGGGCGGAGCGCATTGCGCTGTCCGGCCTGACGCTGCTGCGGCATGGGTGGACCGCCGAGCACCACGTTTACGGCAGCTTCAATGCGCAAACCGGGCGCGGCGACGACATCACACAGGACCCGATGGCGCCGTCCGGGGTGTTGCTGGGCGCGCTGGGCATCGGCCTGCTCATCGACCTGGAGCCGTGGGACGGGTTGCGGCTGGGCAACCTGTGCGGAGCGGAAATGGCGCTGCACGGATTCATGCTGAAAGGCGACCGCTATGACCTGTCTTCCGGTCCGTGGGGATTCTCCGCCCGCCTGAACGGCAAACCGTGGATCGAGACCGACCGGCCGGCTATTCTGCGCAACATCGCCATCGATGAGCGCGATATTACCCTGCACGCCAAGGTTGCCGGCGGCGGCGCGCTGACGCTGCGCTTCTTCGGCTTCGCGCCCGGACAGCAGATTTCCGTCAAGGTGAATGGCCGGCTGAACACCGCCACGGCAAGCCCGACCGGCGAGCTGGAGTGCACGGTGGAGCTGCCGCGGGCGCCGGATATCGGGGGGGAGGGGATGTCGCGGGTGGCGTAACCTGACTGTTCACCAATGGGCACCTCCTTGCCCTTGGTAGTCAGTATTTGGACCGACTATTGTGTCTGTAATATGTATTAAGGTAGCAATATTCTTCCTATTGGTAGCAATTTATCATCCATAATAAGAGAACGTTATGGCTACCTTTGAAGATTTTACAAATTGGTTGACTTACGAATTGAAACTGCGGGGATGGGATCAAGCGGAACTGGCTCGGCGCAGCGGTGTTACTACAGCTCAAATCTCGAGGATTATTACCGGTGAGCGTAAGACCGGTCCGGAAGTTAGCCGAAAAATTGCCCGAGCCTTGCACCTTCCACCGGAAGAAGTATTTCGACAAGCGGGTTTACTGCCACGCCAATCCCTTCAGTCTCCAGGTCTCGAGGAATTGGTTCACCTCTATACAGAAATGGGAGAGGATGACCGAGAACGACTGCTTGCGGTGGCACGAGTCTTCCGAATACTGCAAGACCACGAGTAAAGTTTTAGTTACCGTCGATACCCCATTGATGCGAAGCGCTAATCCCAAGGAGTAACCAAAGCAATGCCGCCTCTACTCTACAAAGGTATCGATATCAGCCATACGCGACTGGAAGAATTGGCAGCGCTTGCAGACCAGGCAAAGCCATTTTACGATTGGGTGGAAGATCGCTTCAGAAGTGTCTCGAAAATGACGAATTCGTTAAATGACATCCTCTTTTCCGCTTCACTATCGAAAATACGAAGTGGGATGAAGGTTTGTTTCATGGCAATAAATGAGGAGAACCTGCCTTTATTGTTTGATGGAATAGGACGAAGTTATCCGCACCAGAAAGCATGCTACTACTTCTTTTCCTGGCTTATCAGAGACGCTCCTCAGCAACGCCTTGCACCAATTATCCAACGGATTACAAAGGAAAGCAGGAAGCGACGTATCGATGTCGAAGTCGATGTATTATCACTATTGATTTACCGTTACCGGACTATGGTAAAATCATTTACATGGGAAACCGTGCGAGAGGTAATTATAGACCGGCTTGAAGGATCACGCCGCAGCTTGAAAGGACATGAGAAGGAAGCGGTTATCCGAACTGCATTACTGAATGCTGTACAGGTTTTCTATCAAGCACATGGCAACTATGGTATTTATATCAATATTGAGATACCAGACAGGCAAGTCATTATCGGCAATGAGAGTTTTGATGTAAGTGTTGATTTGCTTGACCAGGATGGCGAATGTAAAAGACGAATCTTGCTGCCAATAAAAACACGAGAAACCGAGGGTGGCGGCCACTCCCATCTTTTTACGCGTGATATCATTTCCGCGATCGATTCGGTTAATGTCGATAACGATCAAGACTTCGTTGTTGTTGTAATAATAGCCGGCAACTGGTCGGAAAGAGAAAGCATGATTATCCGTCAAAAGACTGATCATCTTGCGATAATTAACGTTAATCCAAATGATTTTCACACATTTACAGGTCATGAACAAAAACGGTTGAATAAATTCATAGCACAAGTATTTACCGGTAAAAAATTGCCGCGAACAGTCAATATGAGCTTGGAAGGGGAGAAAGCGGTTTAATGGAGCAACTTGCACGTGACATTGAATACATACAAGACGGCTTCCGCGATACTATTCTCGTAGGTAGTTGCCATTTGATGGCAAAATCACTTCCCTCAGATCTTGTCCAGTGCATCATCACGAGTCCTCCCTACTTCGGCCATAGAGATTATGCGTCATCTTCTTCGGATCCGATCGCTGTCGAGTGTCATGAGATTGGACGAGAGCAATCCCCGGATCAATATATACAAGACCTGGTTGCTATTTTTACTGAATTAAAACGTGTTATGAAAAATAACGGCACTCTCTGGTTGAATCTTGGCGATACTTACAGAGATAATCAACTGTTAGGCATTCCCTGGCGTGTTGCCCTTGCCCTGCAAGATTCCGGTTGGTTTCTACGCAGCGAAATAATATGGAACAAACCCAATGCCATGCCATCGTCTGTCAGTAACAGACCGACAGTATCGCATGAACATATTTTTTTATTATCAAAGAATAAAGACTATTTATATAATGCAGATTCAATTCGTGAGCCCCATATAACCTTCAGTGATCAATCGAAAATGCGCGGCGGGCGTAAGCATCTTGGCGTGAGGAATGGAACACCTGAAAATGGAAAGAATAAAGACAATCCGAATCTCCATAACGGCAGATGGGATCAGGCGTTTCATCCCTTAGGTCGTAATAAACGAACTGTTTGGGAAATACCTTTAGGTAAATTTCGAGGAACTCATTTTGCCGTATTCCCGGAACAGTTAGTCGAAATATGTTTGAAAGCCGGCACTCGAAGCGGTGATATTGTGCTCGATCCTTTCATGGGCGCCGGGACAGTTGCTGTTGTTGCCGTTAAACATGAACGCCATTTCATTGGCATTGAATTAATTCCCGAATACGCGGAGATGGCGCAAGAACGGATCAGAAAGAATATCGGTACTGCAGATCTGTTTTCCACAATCTGATCCTTGCTTCCCATGACACGGCTCGCTACAATGTCCGCATGCCCATGCCCATCCTGGTTATCGTGGGGCCGACGGGATCGGGGAAGACGGAGACGGCGGTGCTGGCGGCGCTGGCGCTGGGGGGTGAGATCGTCACCGCGGATTCCATGCAGGTATATCGCGGCATGGATATCGGCACCGCCAAGCCCACGCCGGAGGAGCGGCGAGGCGCGCCGCACCACCTCATCGACATCGTGGACCCGGATCGGGAATTCTCGGTGGCGGAATACGTGGCGCAGGCGGATCGCGTCATTGCCGAAATCGCCTCTCGGGAATGCGTGCCCATCGTTGCCGGCGGCACCGGGTTCTACATCAACGCGCTGATCGACCGCTGGGAGTTCCCCCCGCGGTCCGCGGATTTCGCGCTACGCGAAAGGTATAAGGCAATTGCCGAGCGCGAAGGCGTGGAGGCGCTGCATGACCGCCTGCGCGCGGTGGACCCCACCAGCGCCGAGCGCCTGCACCCCAACGACGTTAAGCGCGTGATCCGCGCGCTGGAGGTTTACGAGCTGACGGGCCGAGCGGTTTCCTCATATATCTACAAGCCCGGCGAAAGCGCCGGTTGCGGCCCGTATCGCGCGCTGATGTATGGACTGAAGCTGCCGCGCGAGGCGCTCAACGAGCGGCTGGAAAAAAGGGTTCACGCGCAACTGGGGGCCGGGCTGCTGGAGGAGGTGCGGCGGCTATACGAGGGCGGCTGCGGTCCCGAGCTGCCGGCCATGAAGGGCATCACCTACCGGCAACTGCTCGGTTACCTGCGCGGCGATTACGATTTCGACACCGCCGTCGAGCTGATGATCCGCGACAACCGCCGCTACGCCAAGCGGCAATATACCTGGTTCAACGCCGACCCGCGCATCCGCTGGATCGACATACTGGAAGCCGGCGGCGCCTTCGGTGCGGCGGAGATTATCGTTGAAGGATGGAAGAACTGGCGAGAAAAATGGGAAGAATAGGAAGTATGGGAAGTATGGGAAGATTTTTTACGTATTCCCATTTTTACATACTTCCCATATCTCCCAAGTCACGCTTCCAGCATTGCTCCGTTCAAATTCGCCCCTTCCAGATTCGCGCCGGTCAGGTCAGCGGCTTCCAGGTTGGCGCGTTCGAAGATGGCGCCGCTGAGGTCCGCGTCGCGCAGGTCGGCGCCGCGCAGATCGGCTTCACGAAAGACCGCCTTGCGCAGGTTGGCGCCGGTAAAGCGGGCGCCGGTGAGGGTGGCGGCGCTGAAGCGCGCTTGCTCGGCGTGCGCCTCCGACAGGTCGGCGCCGTCGAGGAAAGCGTCGAGGAAATTGGCGTTCACCAGCGCGGAGCGGCGCAGCGACATGCCTTCCCCGCGGATGCCGGCCAGCACCGCCCAGCTCAGTTCGCAGCCGTCGAAGGTCGCTCCCGCCGCTTCCGTCCGGCACAACCAGGCTTCGGTAAGGTTGCACTGGGCGAAGAGCGCCTGGTCCAGGTCGGCCTGGCTCAGGTCGGCGCGGGGAAGCTCGACATCGCGCAGCTCGGAAGATTCCAGCACGCTGCCGACGAACTGCGCTTCCTCCAGCCGCGCGCGCAGCCAGCGGGTAGCGGTGAGAATGGCGCTGCAGGCATCCAGCCGCTCGCCTTCGATTTCGGTGAAGGACGCCCCCCGCGCGCTGGTTCCGCGCAGCACGGCGTCCGCCAGCGAGACGGCGCTTAACCGCGCGCCGTCGAGGATGGCGGCAGTGAGGATGGCGCCGGCCAGGTCGACGCCGTCGATTTCGGCATGACGCAGGTCCACGCGCGCCAGGTTCGCCCCCCGCGCCGTACCCAGCCGACCCGGCAGCGAGTGGAAGTAACGCGCCGGCTCCGGCAGGTGCTGCCGGCAATATTCGATCTGAAAGAGCGCCGGCTGGCGACATCCGTCAACGGCGCATATGGGCTGGTCGCTCATTGCCGGTATTATCGCATATTTCGGCGGGCATGTGTGTCTTGGGCAAAAACCCCTAACCCCTAATCCCTATTCTCTAACCCCAAAACCTGCTACAATCGCATTAGCACCCATGGAAAAGCTTCACCTGACCAA
>Ga0172370_10001024_pt1 | contig 43634 bp, 43 predicted proteins | sample LakKiv5m_FD_114538 | JGI IMG/M metagenome (GOLD analysis project Ga0172370, IMG submission 114538) | Freshwater microbial communities from Kabuno Bay, South-Kivu, Congo - kab_022012_11.5m | ecosystem: Environmental > Aquatic > Freshwater > Lake | place: Democratic Republic of the Congo...
ATAATAGCTAGTAGTATGGTACGAAATACGTTTCGTTGCAATACTCTCGAACCATTAGTATAGCATAGCATATCTCCACCTAATAGAGAACTTATCATTCAAATATGGTATACTAGTGACACAATCTCACTATGAATACGATTCCCGCAATTCCATTCAAGAGACTGAAACGCGTAGCCGAAATAATGTATGATTTCGGTTTTGGTCTTTGGGTTGGAAAACTGAAATTGAAATACCTCGTGCCGTTGCATAAGCGTTATATGCGCGTCCGAAAACGGGGCGAGATTCCCTGTCCGATAGAAGAAAAGCATACTACGACTTTATCAGATGCGCCGCGCAGATTGCGGCTCGCCCTTGAAGAACTCGGCGGCGCATACGTAAAGCTCGGACAGATGCTATCATTGCGTGCTGACATCGTAGGGGAAGAAATGGCTGATGAGCTAAAAAAATTGCAGGATGATGTCTCTGCCATCCCCTTTCCATTGATAAAAAAATCACTCGAGCAAACTTTCAATCGTCCGCTGAAATCAGTATTTGCTTCCTTTGAAAAAAATCCCGTCGGCGCTGCTTCGCTCGCGCAGGTGTACCGCGCGAAGCTCAAAGACGACTCGACAGTTGCGGTGAAAATTTTACGCCCGGGTATCGATCAAACAGTGCGGGAAGATCTGCTATTACTGCAACTTGTTGCGCGCCTTATTGAGGAATATATTCCTTTTGCGCGGGCATACCGGCCTACCGCAATCATTGGTGAATTTGTGGAATGGACAAAAAAAGAGCTCAATCTTTTGAATGAAGCTACTCATATCGAACATTTTCGCAGTCTCTTTGCCGATGATGACAATATTTTTATCCCTCGCGTATTCTGGGATTATTCTACAAAGAATGTCCTAACGATGGAGTTTAGCGAAGGGATCCACCTTGATGATTTTAAGAACTATCGAAAGATGAAATCAACGCGGAAGGCAATAGCGGATATCGGCATGCGCTTAGCGTTTCGCCAATTTTTTGAGTATGGTTTTTTTCATGGCGATCCACATCCGGGCAACTTTTTTGTCATGAAAAACAATACTCTCTGCCTTCATGATTTTGGTATCGTAGGGCGCGTGTCATCCGATATCCGCCATGAACTGATTGGATTTTATGTAAACTTTATTGAGAAAGACGGCGATGCGGCAGTCAAACATTTGCTTCACATGGCAGAGGTAAATGAACGATCCGATACCGAGGGCTTTAGGCGCGCTGCACTGGATGAACTCGATCGATGGTTTTATGCGCCGACAAAAGGTGCGCGCATCTCCACGTCATTTTACTCTGTTGTCATATCAGGCGTGCGGCATGGCGTACGGTTCCCCTCTTCGATTGCCTTGCTCGCTAAAGCGATCGTCACTATGGAAAGCATGGCGCTGATGCTTGATCCATCATTTGACATTACCGAACGGCTCAAACCCTATCTCGATGAATTGATGCGGCTTCAATTCAAGCCGCAAACCCTTGCGAAACAAGGGCGTGAATTGATTACGGACTCATTTCAAACACTGAACCATCTGCCTGACGCAGCACAAAAGCTCGTGAAGCTCGCAAGCCTTGGCGAGATGCCTGTCCGTCTTGATACGAAAGATTTTGAACAAATCAAAAAAGAAATTGACCGGCAGTCGGACATCCGCATTCTTTCGCTCGTGCTTGTTGCCGTTATGCTTACAACAGCATTCTTGCTCTACTTAGAAGGAGCAACAATGATCTTGGGTATTCCCCTTAGTTATATTGGGTTTGCCTCAAGTGTCGCGCTCGCTTTATTTGTGGTAGCGCGCGTACGGTCAACGAAATAGATCAAGCGTGCTTTTTTGCGTGAGAGGCTTTTTTCTTTTTTGGAACATCCTGCAGTGCGCTCATGACACCGCGGGCATATCGCTCGTATTCTTTCACAAGCGATCCATACTCTTTCTCGCCTGCATCGACAAGCTGTTTACGAAACTTTTTTTGATCTTTCGCTGCAAGCTTCCCCTCTTTTACAAGAAAATCGAGAAATGCTTGCATCCGACCCCGCAGGAGCGATGCGAGCCCAAGGCCGAGGAATAGAGATTCCTCTACGTGATCTCTCTTTGGCATAGCATGAAATGGCTATGAATTAAGATTGTTAATTGCCGCTTGGCGCATAGAGCGACGGATCTATCTGTTCCGAACTCGGACTGTTTGTCGATTCACTTGAGCTTGGTCCTGGTTTCAATCCAAAAAATACCGACCCGATCACAATAAACGCTATCGCAAGCAAGATGCCAACACCCATCCACACATACACCATTTTCTCCGGCGGTATGGATTTTTTTTCTTGACCCATATAGTTTGTGCATTAATAGTTAGCCCACTGCTCTTCTAATTGTAACAAAAATCATGCATCCTGCACACTTTGCCCGCGTTGTCCATTCATGCTAAGGAGTATGAGTCCTAACCCTAACGGTATGAGTGAAAACACTTGAAATGCTGTAGGGATTTCGCCTTGAAATATCCAGACAGTCAACAGCGTGACAAGCGGGGTGATGCATGTAATTGCATTTGCCTTTGTAACGGGTATGCGGTGTATGCCTTCGAGCCACAAAATCTTTTCTACGGCAAAAAACAGTACGCCGTATACTGCAAGGAGAGGAAGTACAGAAACGGTTGCATCAGTAAACGCATCCTGCCCAAAAAATATAGCGAGAACAAAGAGAAATGGTGTTGAGATGAATGACCTGACAAAAAGTACTGTCTCTGAACTCACTTTTGTCCTCGCGCGTTTTGCGAAGTAATTGCCAAACGGAGCGCACGCCATTGCTAATAGTATCAGCAAATCTCCTGTTCGCAGCTCGGTAAAACTAGGAAATAGCACAATAACGGCACCCGCAACCATCATGAGAGCTCCGATCCCATGAACCAACGATAACTTATCTTTCTTCCAAACCTGAAAGAAGAGATAACTAAAAAATATCTCTGTTTGGCCGATGAGGCTTGCATTGCCAGCGTTTGTGTAGAGAAGTCCCGAGTAGTAGAGAGCATAGAGAAGTATCCCAAGAAAAAATGCTACGTAGAGTATATCTTTCCATACTCGCCGATCAAATACTTGCTGCCATTGCTTCTTGAAGGTAACCAAAAGCGCGAAAAAAAGCGTTGCAAAAAAGCTGTTCCATGCTAACACGACAAGCGGCGCAACAGTTTGGTATATCAAAAGAATGAGAACGGGGAAAAATCCCCAAACGATCGCATTCAAAACAATAATCGCCTCACCTTGCCGTTGCGTCTTTAATTTCCTATAGGTGCCGGCAAACCAACGCATAGTTTATACTCTATCAGCTTATCACTTCCGCATCAACAATCTATGTCACAAAATCAAAATAATTCGCCGGGGAAACGGTTTCGAGAGAAGCGTTTGGATACGTGGCTAGCCATTCTTTGTTCTTTTGTTTTTCTTTTTTGCTCCACTTGAATTCGTATCCGAAGAGCGCGCCTTCCCGCTCTTCAACATAATCAACTTCATACTGATCCCATGTTCGCCAGAAATAACGATTTGCGATCAGCGCTTCGTACGATAACTTTTTCATACGCTCAATAAAAAGAAAATTCTCCCACAATACTCCGACGTCATTACGCATCTCAAGATTATTAAAATTCGCGATCAACGCATTGCGAATGCCGATATCATAAAAATAATATTTACTTTTTTTGGTGATCTCTTTCCGTAAATTCCTGCTGAATCCACGCACGTTATAGATGATAAACGACTTCTCAAACAGATCAAGATAGCGCGACACAGTTTTCGCGTCCCGCCCGATAGATGACGCGAGCTCTGCCATCGATACCTCGCCGCCGATCTGAAACGCAAGCAACCGAAGAAGATCCAGAAGTGTTTTGGATCCTTTCACCTGCTCCAAGGCAAGAATATCTTTCAGGAGATATGAATGAACAAGTTCTTCAAGTATGCGCTCCTTATCCTTTCGCGACGAGGTCTGAAGAATTTCTGGATACGCTCCATACACAAGAAAATCGGGAAGGCGTTCTCGCAGCTCCTGACGGTTAAAAAGCAAAGTGAGTTCTTTTTGTGCAACTGGGTAGAGTGTAAGCGTTTGTTTCCTGCCGGTCAGTGGCTCTCCAACCTGACCGGAAAGTTCAAATGAAGATGAACCTGTTGCGATAACACGAATGCCTGCGACCTGATCAACAAGAATTTTGAGGCCCTGCCCAATGGAGGGAATCATCTGCGCCTCATCAATCGCGATTAGTTCATATCCTTGCGCATACTCGCGAATCTGATCAAAGTCCTGAGACGATAGAATGTGCTGGATTTTAAGATTATCGCCAGAATCAAAACGATAGTGGAAACCTGTTTTCGCAAGAAAATCAGAGAGCAACGTTGTTTTGCCAACGCGACGCGGCCCGTAGATAATGAGTGCTTTATTTGGTAATAAAAATGGTTCTAAATTGTTATAAATTCGTGGAATTTTCATACTATTTCAATTATTACATATTCCACGAAATATGTCAATTACAGGGAATCTAACTCCATGAAATAAATACATCCCTCTGAATTACAAAACAACTCATATATCACAGCACAAATAATATATCGAATATGACTATCGGCTGTTTCTCATACGGTCCGAGTTTTGTCCCATTGACATGTACTCTATACCTCTTTTGCTCACGGAAAGTACTATAGCTAGGATTACTAAACCGTCAACGACATAGTGATGATCCCTCTTGAAGAAAGTTAAAAATCTTTTTATTTGATAAAGCGGTAAGTTTGGGGGGTTCTTTTGACTACTTTCCCAGAACCATTCTTCACGACCTTGGCAAATGTAACGGATTTATTGCCTTTGAATTTAATCTCATCAAACGTAAGCCTTGCGTCGTCTCCATACTTTTCGTAGACCGGCATGTATTCTTGAATATGAATTGTCGCAATCCTTATTAATTTGAGAGTTTTTGGATCTTGAACATAGATTGACGAATCTGTACCCATCAATTCGCTTCCTTCAGTACGAATTGCCATTCGAGAGGAATCTTTGGAGAAAAATACATCTTTATTGGGATTAAACTGGAGAGTGCTATCTTCAGCCAGTGGGAGCTTCTTACCAGTCCTGAGATCAAAAACAACTGTCGATCCCCCTTCGACGCAACCATCCTCTTCAACGAAGGCGAGCCAACCTCTTGGCGATATGTTCACATCGCCAAATTTTACACAATTATTCGAATCCAAGATAGTGCTGCCCTTATCAAGAATGATCTTCTTTCCCTTCTTATTGATTGCTGCGAGAGTGATTTTTTTTCCAACAACCTCAGTGTATATGATAGTCCCTGATGTATAGTGATAATGAGCTTTGGAAGCTGAAAAAGAGGTGATGCTGCCCGCCGACACTAGCAACGGCGCCAGAAAAAGAGAACCTACTGCAAAGAGAATGCCGATTGTCCTTATACTCATTAAGCGATCGCCTTGTGTGGAGAGTGGTAACACCCGGTGAATCAACGGCGAAAAAACAAGCAGTCATCCAAGCTGCCGGAGGCCGCCTTTCACGGCGCATGAAAGGAATTTCTCAGTTACTGCCGGAGCGGCTCGTGATTCCAGTACGACAAGGAATCGCGTGGGATTCCGCGCTCGATGAAAAGCTAGGAGAGCAAATTGCCGATGTCGTTGGACTCTTTGATGCGGATTTTGTCAGAGACTATGAACAGCATGGTGATGAAATTACCATAAAAGGAAAAGGGCGGAAGCGCAGTCAGGCTATGGAGTTTTCAGGCAGAAATGCGTTGCGTGTATTTTCTTACCTTGACCATTTCCAGATGCGCGATCCTCATACCGGAAGAGTGGATGTTGCGCAGACCCTGCGTAATGCATTCCAACGATATTACCTTGATCGGCTTGCAAGCGATACAAAACGAGAGCGCCTAAAAAATACTCTTGATGACATGCTTACTGCGGGAGTCACGGATGATACGTTAAAAATTAACTTTGAAGGCAAGCTTCGATCGCGAAAGCAAATTTTTGACCTGCTCGTAGAACGTATAAGCGGTTCTCAAACCACTGAATCACTTTCCGACGAAGAACGAGCTCGAATACTCGCACAGGCAGAATTTGACTTTGCAGATACGCGCGATGCTTTGCTCAACAATCCATTGATTCCCGAAGAGATCCGCAATCAAATGCGAAAGAACCTAGAATGATACCCTATGCCGCCCCGTCCTCGCACACCTGACTTCCACATGGCTTCCGGCAACACGCCTGACGCAGATAAAACAAAGCGCGAACAAGAACGAGCAGCCCGCGCGCTTGAACTTGCTCGTGAAGCTGCCCAACTGCGCAAACAGGCAACAACTCCTGACCAGATCAAAGCGGCAGAACAAAAACTCTATGAAATTGAGCGGCTCTTTGTTCCTGAAGGCGAACGCGGTCCGCTCATCATCACGGTGCCTGATGCCATCAATCCCCGTCTTGATTTGTTCAATGAAAACCCGCATCTTGCCGGCCTTCCCGAAGCGCATGAACGCATTATTGAAACCGTGGACTTTGGCGCGCTTCTCGCAGAGGGGAAAAAACTCTATGCCGAGTTGGGCCTTCCTGAATGGGCCCGTGCTCTTCCCGACACACTCTCTTTCACCAACGAACAACAAGAACTGTTCAGAGAACTCATTAAAGCAGGAAACGTTCCTCTCTTCTTGCCAGACGCGGACACCCAACGAAAAACCATTGACAAAGCCATTCAAGTTCTCAAGCCCGTGTGGATCAAGGAAGGAGCAGTGCAAGAAATCAAGGCTACGGCACATAATTGGGACCACTTTAAAAACCTTACGAAAAACAAGAACAACAGTCTTTTCATCGGCGTGCCAGACCGTCCGTATATCTCCTTTACCAAGCCAACGCGCATAACCATGGAGGAGACAAGGAATAAAACGGTTGCTGAACAACAAGCGCTCTTTCAATTATGGAAACAAACCAACCCCCAGCTCTGGCTCATGAATGCAATCCCTTGGCTTGTCATGCAAGCCGTGGAAACGCGCCGCGAACACGCATACGCCCAAAAGAAGAATCTTGCACTTACTGCCCTTACGCCCTTTGATGATGGCACAAAATCATGGACTCGCTTTCTTGATCTTCCCACTGCTGGCGGCAATATCCCGTACGGCGTCTTCTGGCCGGTCGATGCGTCTCTCGGGTTGGGCAGGAGCCTTGCCGACGGCCCGTACCCGGAGGGCGGCTTCCGCCTCGAGGTGAGGGTGGAGATTTGAGATTATTTTTTGCCTTTCTTTTTTCTTTTGTTTTTGAAAAACTACGGGTTCGTAGAACTATACCCCTCTGGAAAATTTGGACAACTGTTTAAGATAGAAAATGGGCTGTACAATGGAGTGGAAACAAGACTTGTATCCTATGCGAAAAACATTTACTCCGCAGTTCAAGGCCTCAGTCGCCCTTGAGGCGATTATGTCAGAAAAGACCATCAACGAACTCGCCTCAATCCACGAGGTGCATCCGACTCAGATCAACGAATGGAAGCGTTATGTGCTCTCGCAGCTTTTCGCCCTCTTTTCCGACAAGCGCACCAAAGAGGGTAAAACCGACCAGTAAAAAATCGACGAGCTTCATCGGATCATCGGCAAACGCGAGACTGAGATCGAGTGGCTTAAAAAAATCTGCACATCGCTGACCCGTGACGAACGGCTTGAGATCCTCAGTCGCGATGACGAAGGCATGTCCCTCTCTCGCAGGATAGATCTCGTCGGTATTTCTCGACAGAGTCTGTACTACACGCCGACGGACAAGGCCGAGGACAAGCGTGTCATGGATGTGATCGATACGATCTTTACCAAGCGACCGATCTATGGCGTTCCCAAAATGCGCGTCGTGTTGGCGCGGGACCACGGCATTCACGCTGGCATCGACCGCGTGCGGCGCCTCATGCGGCTCATGGGTCTCATGGCGATCTACCCTAAGCCCAATCTCTCGAAACCAAACAAAGGTTCGCACATATACCCCTATCTTCTCAAAGGATTTCACATCACTCGCCTCAATCAGGTCTGGGCAACCGACATCACCTACATCAAGCTGGCACACAGATGGGCATACCTCATAGCCATCATTGATTGGTTTTTCAGATACGTGATCTCGTGGCGATTATCCCCCAGTCTTGAGCTGCCATTCTGCCTTGAGGCGATCGATGAAGCGCTCTCGCGCCACGGCCGCACCAGAGATCTTCAACTCCGACCAAGGCAGCCATTTCACCGCCCATGGGTGGATTGCACGACTGAAAAACGCGCACACGAAAATCAGCATGGATGGACGGGGCAGATGCATGGACAATATCTTTACCGAGCGATTCTGGCGGTCGCTTAAGTACGAGAATATTTACATCAAGAATTACCGGACGTATGATGAGGCAATCGCAGGGATTGCGGAGTACATGGAGTTCTTCAATACAGAGCGCCCACACGACTCCCTGGACGACCTTACGCCAGCAGACGTTCACTTCCCGCTGCCAGAGCAAACAAAAAAAGAGTATCTGCTCTTTACCGACGTCGGTATCGCGAAAGCGAAACCCGCACACCACATTCTAACTCCTTATCTCGTTTGAGTTTTTACTCCTCAAAAGCCTAAACGGTTGTACGAAAAACCCCGAGGGGTATAAAACCGCGCCTGAAGGGCGCGATTCCATGGATTTGAATTTCATCCTGGGGGAATAGGATTCGAACCTATATAACTTCCTTCAAAGGGAAGTGTCCTGCCGTTAGACGATCCCCCATAATCTAATTATTTCGCAACTCCATCAATCCAACCTGCTATCCTTCTATTAAGTTCACTGCTTCTTCTAACCCTTATTCTCAAAACCCCAAGATACTTATCTCCCTGATTCTTTCTATAAGGATTTACCTTGTGCTTTTTATAGTAGATATTAATACATTCGGGAATAACATCAATAGTATGCGCCCAAAATTTTCTAATCCTATCTTGTTGCTCCCTAAAATTTTCGTGAATATACAAGGAGTAGATTAGATTAGCCTCATCAAGAGAAAGGATCTCCTTACACCATCGACAAAACAACTTAATCAGCTTTGGATCAGAATTGCTTATTGATACTTGCTCTGCAATATTATGTTCTTTTTGTTTTGAGCCCTCGGCCCAATACAGCGCTATTCCGATAAGCCATAATTCCCTCTTACTCACTCTACCGATTTCATTAGCCGACCTAACCTTAAGTTGATGAATCCTTTTTATACGCCTTTCTCTTATTGCATGCCATGCCTTCTCGTGCTGGATGAGCTGTTTTTGGATTAAACGTTTTTTATGTTCATCGGATAGAGGAATGTCTCTAAGCCAGAGAGATAGGCTCGATACACTTACGGAAACTTTTTCCATGATCTCGTAATATGATAGGCCTTTTCTACGAAGTCGGATTGCTTTAAGCTTTTCATTCCTCTTTAAGAAAGACATATCAAACGGCAATGATATATATCCGGATTTTATATTATTGCCGTTTATATTGCAAATATTTTTTACTCATTCCTACACCCGCAAATATCGTCCGATTGCCAGACCGGAAGCGAGAATATTGACTCCAATAGCAGCGGTGAGTTGATAGCCAAAGATGACAACAAATCGATCGCTAAAAAAGCCGAGTACGTCAAATGCCAATCCGTCGAAATATCGCGTTGTGTATGGCTGTAAAAAGCTCAAGAGAGGAAACAGGATCAGAATCGTAATCCCAAGTGAAATGACGGCGTATAAGATGCCTTCAAGCAGAAGCGGCAGGCGGATCATCCAATTTGAAGCGCCAACTAATTTCATGATGCCAAACTCCTTTCTTCTTGAGTAAATTGTAATGCGGATTGTGTTGTAAATAATCAATGCAACTATTATTGCAAAGAAACCCATAACAGAAACGCCAACATCTCTGATCTTGCTCTTGAGCCGTTCAATAGAAGAAATAATTGACTGGCGGTCGCGATACGTCTTTTCTTCGATGATTGAACTGTACGGACTCTTTTCAATCGCGGCAAGAATTGCCGGATAGTCTTCAATCGTACGCGCCGTAATGACGATGCTGGATTGGAGAGGATTGATCTCGAGCTCATCAAGAGCATCTACAATAGAAGTGCGCCCCTCGACTCGTGCTGAATTTTTGAACCTGTCGAGCGCGTCTTGTTTTGAAATGTATTCAAGCAAAGCTATCTCGGGCAGATTTTCGATTTCTGCCTTAAACGCCTGGACATCGCTCTCCTGTGCTGTCACTTGAAAAAAAATGGTGATATTTGCTTTCTGCTCGATCGTCGTTAACACCGCATCGGAAAATCCATTCGCAAGGATAAAAAAATTCACCGTAACAAATGACAAGGTAATAATAAATATCGTCACTGCTGACAACCAAAAATTACGGAAAAAATTTTGGAGAGCAAACTTAATGACTCGGTAAAAATTTGAAAACATATAAGAAGTCGGAATCAAATAAAATACTTACCAACTTTATCTGATCGTACGCTGCCGTCATGAAGCGAGATCACGCGTTTCCGCAACATATTTACGATGTCGCGGTTATGCGTAACGAACACTATGGTAGTCCCGACATCATTGATGCGCGTGAGCAGATCAACAATGCCTTTTGCTGTAATGGAATCAAGGTCGCCAGTTGGCTCATCAGCGATCAGTAGCTTGGGGCGATGAACAAGTGCGCGTGCGATCGCCGCCCGCTGTTGCTCACCACCTGATAGCTGCCTCGGATAGCGATGAGCCTTTTCTTCAAGGCCCACGATACGGAGAAGTTGAGGGACAACCGTATGCACAGTCTTAAGTGACGTACCGCATACTTCAAGCGCAAAGGCAACGTTTTCGTAAAGCGTACGCTGTTCTAAAAGCTTAAAATCCTGATACACAACACCAATTTGTCGCCGTAATCGCGGTATATGCCGCCTTCCCAAACGCGTAATATCCCACCCACCGACCTCGATCCGACCAGACGTTGGCCGCTCCTCTGCCGTTAAAAGACGGACCAGTGTCGACTTGCCTGCCCCGCTTTGCCCGACCAAAAAAACAAACTCTCCCGGCTCTATCGCAATAGAAATTTCCTTGAGGGCTTCTACATCAGGACGATAGGTTTTTGAAACGTTCTCAATTTTTATCATTCTCTTTCTTCTTTTTGATAAATGGGTCTTCGTATCCCTTCCATTCGATACGCGCGTTGATCAGCCCTGTTTGCAGATTTGCTATTTTTTCAAATGCAGTACTTACAATGTCCAATATTCTCTTCTCGTCAGTGTTGGTCCATGTAGAGGTGACAGTGACGTCCACTGATTTGCCGTTCTCCAAATTCGTCACAGTGAGTTTTGTACCGGTTGGATACAGGTTTGTTGCGGATCCATAGGGATATTTCTTGTGCCGATACCAACTTACAATGCCCTCGCGTGATATCATCTCATCCGCAAATACCGTCACGATCGCCGTATCGTACGGTACATCAGCAGTCACTGTATGCGTGGCACGATTCATTTCTGTCGGCAGCGCCTTCCACTCTTTTTTCGCTTTGCGCCAGTAATACACCCGCGCGCGATAATCACTATCTGTGTAACTGAATGTCACGCGTGCGGCATTATTAGTATTATACGACACGCTGCTTTTGAGGGCAAACTCGCAGACCTTGGCGATGCGGCGATGATTTTGTGGTGTCGGCAAAAAAGCATCAACAAGCATACCGGGGATCTGACGAAATACCGAATCACGTAAGTCACCATTTGTCGAAGCAATCGACATGCCGCAATCCTGTACAAATGTTGCTTTACTCTGGTTTGCGGCTGCAACATTCTGCGGGACAAGAAGAAAAACAATGGCTACTGCGATTATAGTTAAATGAATGTTGCAATTTTTGCTTCTACTCATGTATGATACGTATTACTGCACAACCACGATTATACCATAGTTCGCGGCTCAATAATAGTGCGCGGGATTAGTTGAGTGGCTCAACGTATCCTTCCCAAGGATAAGACACGGGTTCGATCCCCGTATCCCGCTCCAAGAAAATTTCCACTATCGGATTACCGCGAACTGTTTTGGCGGGCAATGCACGCCTCAACGAATGCGGTAAAAAGTGGGTGCGGGTGCAAGAGACTCCCGGTGAACTCCGGATGAAATTGAGTGCCAAGAAAAAAGGGATGCTCGCTCCGAGGAAGCTCCATGATCTCCATCAATACCCGATCCGGAGATGTTCCGGCAAAAACCACTCCGCCTTTTTCGAATTCTTCAATATAGTCCGGATTCACTTCATAGCGATGCCGATGCCGCTCTCTGATCGTAAACGACTCGCTCGCCTTGTCGTCAGATGACCAGCGGCCGTCTTTTGATCGTACGTAGGCATCATACGCGATCGTGCCTTTACGGAGTACGGCTGGATATGCACCAAGCCTCATACTTCCTCCGTAATCTTTTGCGGCAAGTTTCTCAATTTGTTCCGGCAGAATATCTATAACTGGATGCTTTGTCCTCCGATTTACCTCGGTTGTATGCGCATCTTCGATACCGAGTTTATGGCGTGCATACTCGATGAGCGCCAACTGCATCCCATAACAAAGGCCGAAATAGGGGATGTTCTGTTCGCGTACGTACTTGACAGCCTTAATCTTTCCCTCAATACCGCGACTCCCGAACCCTCCCGGCACAAGGACACCGTCGAATGCTCGCAGCACTTCAATAGAGGATTCTTGTTCTTCAAAATCCAATGAATCAAGCCATTCAATTTTTGGATTGCGGTCGAGCATGTATGCGGCATGCTTGAGAGATTCAATGACGGAAATATATACATCAGAAAGCACATAATCGCCCGTCTTGAAGTATTTGCCAATAATAGCGATCGAAACATCTTGTTTTGCAGAACTTGCTTTCTGTACCATTTTCCGCCATCCAAGCATGTCTGACTTGATCTTTGACTTCTGATGAAGAAGGCGAAGAATGATTTCATCGAGACCGAATTTTTCAAAGTTCAACGGTACCTCATAAATGGTATTGGCATCCGGAGCTGAAATGATGTTTTGATACGGTATGTTGCCAAAATCAGCGATCTTGCGTTTCCGTTGCTCGTCGAGCGGCCGTTCGGCGCGAGCAATAATGATATCGGGATTTACTCCGTAGGAATTCATGGTACGGATCGCATACTGCGTCGGTTTAGTTTTCATCTCGCCAATCATGTGCGGTATGGGCAGATAACTTACCAAAACAAAAATCACATCATTTGGATTGCGCAATTTCATTGTCCGAGCAGCCTCGACAAACAAGGCGTTCTGATATTCACCAACGGTACCGCCGATCTCCACAATAGTAATATCGGCTCCTGATTTTTTTACTGAAGCCTGAATACGTGCTAACGATTCTTCCACGATATGAAAAAGCGGCTCTACGCATTTTCCGTTGTATCCAAGACTGCGCTCTCGATCTATTACAGTCTTAAAAACCATTCCATTTGTCATGTAGTTCTCCGACAAAAGCTCAACGTCAAGAAAGCGCTCATAGTTTCCCATGTCTTGATCGCACTCAAGCCCGCTTGACAGCACAAAAACCTCGCCGTGCTCCTTTGGATTCATTGTGCCGGCATCTACATTCAAATACGGATCAATCTTGATTGGATTGATGCGAAAGCCCCGTGATTGGAGTATTTTCCCGATGGAGGCGCAAGCGATGCCTTTACCGACTCCTGACATAACGCCGCCAACAACAAAAATAAATTTATGCTTCTTCATCTTGCTTTTCTTATGCGAGTAAGATATAGTTTCTAAAATCCCGCTACCTGCTTTTCTTTAAAAATACGTTCAACTGCCGCCGCATCGGTATCAGCAATGATCACGCCATCAATGTCAAGTGTCGGGGTAAGTGTTTGACCTGATTTGGCAACGAGCTCTTCGAAATACGTCTTATTTCCTCTGCATTCCCGCTCCTCAAACGCGACGTCTCGTTCACGCAGCAAATCCCGAACTTCATTACACCAGGGACAGCCGGATTTGGTATAAAGAATGATGCTCATGGGCTTGAAAAAGTTATTCACTATCCTACCAGATAGATCTTCGCGGGGCAAGTATATCGCGTATCGCGCCGGTTCGCCAGTGCCGACCTAGCTCAATGGTAGAGCAATCGCTTCGTAAGCGATAGGTTATGGGTTCGAGTCCCGTGGTCGGCTTTTTGATTGGGAGCTTTCGGTGCGCAGCGAGGCCGGAGTAGCGAGTCAGCGCGAGCGGGAGTCCCGTGGTCGGCTTTGGCGGGAAGACGCGCTAAAAAAATACTCCCACCACCGACCTGCGGTATTTTGCGGTTCATCAGCAAATGTATTTTCTTGATGCATATCTGTGATGGTATTTTCAAACATTCCGACATCAGCAGTATCAGGCTGATTCTTTGATTCATTATTCGACAGCGGAACAATTGCGGCTATCTCGCCAGCCTTTTGTAAACCGAATTTCGTTCTTGCTTCGTTTTCGGCGAAAAAATCACTCGCCAGCAGATCTCTCATTGACTCAAGCTGTTGACGTTTTTCATTTGCATCTCCGAGATCCGTTTCCAGCTTATGAATATCGGAATCCGTACGATAGCTTTTCTGGGCAAGCAATAGTGCACGATATGCAAAGAGAGTCAGAACAACAGTCAATACACCGACCGCGATCCATGATGAAAATATTTTTTTCAGAAGCACCATGAGACCGTTTAAATTATTGCTGTGGGATAGGAGTGATGGGCGTAGGCGACTGCTTTCTCATATCCTTCGCCTGCGCAATCTGATTTGACAATGCATCCATTGTGCTTTGCGGCGCTGAGATATTCTTCAATGTGAATCCCTTTCCACCGCTAAAAAGAGATATATGGATATCGCCATATCTGAATAAGGTAGGGAAAAATCCACGAACGCTATATGACAATTCACTTACGTTCTCGAGAATAACCTCCGTCACATATTTCTTAAATAGAGAGGATCGATAAATACCGATCAATCTACGGGTAGTAAGAATATAAATAGTCCCGTACCATGCTGAAACAGCGCTAAGAAGCATTAAAAAAAATAACGACGTAAAAATAAAAAATGCGGCGCTGCCTATGATGCCAAACGAAAAAAGCTTAAAGAGAAATAAAAAAACTATGACGAGGCCGACGGTTGGCGGAATAATCCAAAGCACGGTACGAAAAACATGGGTACGAAACATCCCTATGATCCGCTCCTCGCCGTCTAAAATAATTTCTTCCTGAAGTATTGGCATAACAAATCTGTCTTATATCGTACCATAATCAAAAAGACCTTGCACGACCTTTCTGTGTACAAGATGATAGAAAAATAGAAAAAAAGACGATCACTATGATAAATGATCGACAAGGACTAACTTTTTACCTTCGAGTAATGTAAATAAAAAACGGTCTGTGATGCTCTTGCGATAGAGAAATTCATTTTTCTTCATGACGGAATAATTGATCTCCTGATCGATTTCGCGTTCGATGGAAGAAATCAATTTATTGATGCGATTTTTTTCGACATCACCGACAATGAGCATGTCTACGGGACTATCTGTTTTCCCGACAAAGAAACCTGATAGCATCGCAAACTCAACAGTCCCAAAAGTAGATAATTCTTTCAAAAATCTTTTCTGTAGCAGAAGTGGGCTCTTTAAAAAAAGGCTGCTGATTTCATCATAAAGTAAAAAAGCGGGGTTGGCGCGAAAATATTTACGCAGAGTACTATCGCCGTTTTTTTTAGTTAAACGTTTCTTCGCCGGCTTTATTGAGGATGCTGATTCAGCACGCGGCTGGGACATGCCTACTTCAATTACTTCTTCAATGATTCCGCACTCCAGGAGATTTTTTAATTCACGCCGAACAGAATTGATCTGGGTATCAATTTTTCTCGTAAGCTCCCTGATAAAAAACTTTTTCTCCGGATGTTTGAGAAATAGGTTGAGGAGCCTCGTTCTTGTCCTTGAGCCAAAAAGTTGTTCAAGCATACATTCGCAGTAAAATGACGGCTTGCTTACTGTATACGGATAGTACTCATTATGTACCTTGCATGCCTTGAAGGAGTATAGTATAGTATTCTTGTTTTTGTAAAGGGGTCTCCTATCAATCAACAAAAAAGGTATATGTCGCGTCGAGAGGATACAATGATTCATACTTCATACATTGCAAATCTTGCATTGCCGGGAAAAAGGGATGATGAACTTTCTTATAGTTTTTCGGAACGTTCGACCCCTGTCAGTGAACACACGGCTGTGTTTGGCTTGTTCCATGCCCAAAGTACGCAGGAAATCTATCAAATTTTTATCAAGGAAACGGTAAAAAGTTACCTTGATTTTTTTCATCGCGCTCGTCCAGAGATTTCAGAAGACGAAATAGATACGAAGACGGACGGCGACGATTTCTTATTCGAACATTCCCTGCAATATGTAAATGAGCATGTATCAAAATCTCTCGCTGAATACCAAGAACGAGCCAACAGAACAATGGGGCTTGAGATGCGAAAGCTTCACTATATCATCGGCGCATTAATTGGAAAAACATTGTACCTTACTGTCCGAGGAAAACTTGTAAGGGCGTTTCTTTTGTATCCTGCACAATCGGGCAATCCTTCATTGCCATACGCACTAATGGATATCACCGAGCAGGAGACTACAGATGACCAAGCAAATGGATTCTTTTCTTCTGTCATCAGTGGGTCTGTTTCAATTCCGCAATGCAAACTAGTTGTTTGCAATAACACTTTTCTTGATTATGTATCATCTGACCAACTCAAGCATGCCCTAACAAACCAACCGTCAAATTCACTAGCGAATTATTTTACGCGCCATCTTTCCCGGGCAAGTGCGCGAAGCGACTTTGCCGCATTATTTATTGATCCCTGGTATGATGATGCGCAATCACTAGCGCAAAGCCCCCTGCCAAAGGAGATGCGCACATCGCATTCGTCTATTGAATCGATGCTGGAACGACAAAAGGGAACAACGAGGGTATTGACACCGGGATTTGGCAGAGTATCGAAGGCTTTGCTTGGATCAATCATGGTATCAATTACGACTCTCGTACGCCGCATACCGAAAAATGCCACAGTCCCTTCCATTATCAGATCGGTGCGGATACCAAAACTGTCTATATCGCCCCATCAACTCAAGCATAGTGCCGCACAAAACATTCGTGCCACGCGCAAGGGATTTGCTAAAGCATATCAATTTGGGCAACATCAGCTTATACCGTCCATAGTAACAATAAGCCGCAACATCCTTCAATTTCTTAGAGTCCGCGTTTGGGATGCATTTCAATCTCTACAGCCTAATTCAAAAGCGCTTCTCATTGTCAGTATATTATTTATCATTCTTTTCCTCCAGAGCCTCATTGCGATTCAATTCAAAAGGAATCATGAAAATATTATTACTACGCAGCAAGAAAAACTGACCGAGGCTGAACAAAAGCTAAACCTAGCGGAAGCAAGTATTATTTATGAAAGTGATGAAAAAACAAAAGCGCTCCTCAACGAAGCAGAGGAAATCCTTAAAACTATCCGCACCCTCCCTGATCTTGAAAAACAGATTGCATCCCTGAAAGAGAAGCAGCAGACATTACTGAAAAAACTATCCAGAACAATTGAGGTTTCTGCGCCGGCACTGCTTGCTGACTTATCTAATCAAATTCCCAGTGTTGGAACGCTTCGGTTTGTAGGTGAAACGAACCCCTTGATAGTAGCTAACGCAGATGGACTGTATCGGATTGACACAAAGGCAGGTAATGCTCAACAAATCAACACGCAATCAAAGTTGCCAGCCATCACCTGCGCGGCAGCGCTTAGCACAGAAATGATGTATGTCTGCGGAGCGGAAAACAGGATGTTTTCATACCGCCTGCCGACAGATACTCTTTCCGCCATTCCCTATGCTGACAGCGGACAATCATTTGGTGAGATCGCTATTTTTAATAAGCGTCTCTACGTATTTGATGCATCGCGCGGAGTATTAACGCGACACAATAAAAGCGGCGAAGGATTCTCTTCGGGGGTCTCATGGATAAAAGACGGCAGCTCCGTTGCGGATGCGAAAGGCTTTGCAATCGATGGAAATGTTTATTTCCTCATGCCAGATTCTTCCATAGCTATCTATAATACCGGTAAACGCATAAAAACGGTCCCCCTTCCTTCACTCCAACCGCCGGTCCAGTCGCTATCGCGCTTGAAAGCTTCCGAAGGCACTAATCTGTTATACCTGGTAGATTCAGCTGAACGAAGAATTTTAGTGATGGATAGTCGCACAAGCTCATTTGTGCTGGCAGTCACTTCGCCGGTGTTTCAGGACAGTATCCAGGATATCCTTGTCACAAAATCGGATCTTTATGTGCTTTCAAACGGTAAACTTGCCCGTATCCCTCTTGACCAAATCAAACTCTAAAAAGAGGCCTTCGCTTGAAGGCCTCTTTATCATCTTTTTTCGAGTTCCTATTTCAATGTCACCTTGCCTCCGGCTTCTTCCAATTTCTTCTTGAGAGTTTCGGCTTCTTCTTTGCCGATATTTTCTTTGACCACTTTCGGCGCGCCATCAACAAGATCTTTCGCTTCTTTTAGGCCAAGCTGCGTTACTTCGCGCACCGCCTTGATCACATTAATCTTGTTTGCTCCTGCTTCGGTAAGCTCAACGGTAAAGGATGTTTTCTCTTCTGCCGCTGCCTCCCCCGCGCCTGCAGCCGGTGCGGCAGCAGCTGCTACAACGGGCGTTGCTGAAACGCCAAACTTCTTTTCAAGAACCTTTACCAACTCTGATAACTCGAGTACGGAAAGCTTCTCGATCTGATCGACAAGTCCCTGAAATTTTTCTGGGACGACAACCTGTGTTTCTTCTGACATAGGTGTAGTTCGTTAGTTAATTACAAATTAAATCAAAATGAGATAATTATTTTGTTGCAATCCCGCTCAATACATACACAATACCGCGCAATGGCCCATGCAGTACACCAACAAGACCCCGTAGCGGATTTGCAATTGTCCCAACAAGCATTCCAAGCAATTCCTCCCGTGATGGCAGCTGGGCAAGCTGTTTGATCTGCTGCGCACTTAATAATTCCGCGCCGGCAGGACCGGTCAGCGACACACCGCCAAGTATCTGAAATTGCTCATGGTTTTTTGTAAATCCAGCAGTTATCTTTGCGGGTGTCACTTCATCAGCAAAGCTAAACACTGCCGCGACTTCACCATCAAGCTGCTTGAAGTCGATACCTGCGATATTGCGATCCTGAAAGGCTTTTCGCAGAAGAGTCTTTTTTGCCATGACGCACTGGGTGCTTGCCTGCTGACACTGCTTGCGCAGATCTTGCGACTCCTTGACAGTGAGCCCTTTCATATTGATAAAGACAACAGCAGCGCTCTTTTCTAAGCTTGCTGTAAGAGCATCAAGAATTTGTTCCTTACTGCTTCTGGTACGTGCCATAGTGGTAATTGTTGTTAATAGCGAAAATAAAAAATGGACTTTCGTCCACAGAGTATAGGCAAGGGTTGGCAGCGTATAATACCGCATAAGTTCAACCCTTAATCCCTCGATAGGCGGCTATCATTATGATAGCTCATTAATGCCGATGCAGGCACCCATTGTCTGTGGGAATGATATAAGAATACGACATCTCACTAATCTGTCAAGGGGGTCCCAAAAAAACCAGTGATATACCCAGTCGTATTCTTTGTGTTTGAGCTGAAATCCGCAGTATTATAAATGCGCGCATTGATGAACGCTGTACCCCTAAAGAATGCAACATAGCTTAATAACGTAACGATTGCCGCCGGCGAATCAGCCTCAATGAAAGGTATGGCATCAATGTCAATCCGCGCAAGCGCTTGCACGGATTGCTCATCGAGTTTTCTTGCTTTTTCGACGGGATAATAATGGGAGAAATCAATGCTTGCGATAAGGAAAGCCTTTTTACCCTTCTCTCTTGCAATGAATGTGCCTACCTTCTGTGCCTGTGAAGCCGAAGCATTTGCGCGATATAGTACGGCAACGATTTTTGATCTCGGAAAAAAGCGCTTGATAAATGCTGTTTGGCTTTGAATCGCGTGCTCCTTGATAAATGGCTCATTATCAATGGCTACGAGCCGCTTTGCAAGCAATTTTTTTACCAGTGTAAAATCAATGCCGAGCGCTCCGTAGGGCGTTAAAAACGGCCTATCAGAGATTATGATCGGCTGCCGTGCTTTATTATAATGATCAGGCCCTACGATCACGAAAGTAGGGTCATCGCTACGCGTTCCCCGTAATCGAGAATAGAAACTTGCTATCAAAGGAAAGGTAAGAGGGGCATGATGCGGCGCAACACCCCCTATCAACACGCTTGACTCAAGCTGTTTGTTCGCGTAGCGAGGAGGCACTTCAGTGATCTGGCGTATGAGTGTGGCGCGATCGCTGAAGAGAAAAGGATTTGCAAGAGGGATAACAAGACTCGCAAGAAATCCAACGGAAAAAAGCCGGTTCATGTGACTTTAGCTTCACTTGATCACGACAGCATCTTCCGAAGAATAATTCACGCTTGCCTGGGATGCACTTGATTGAATCTGTGCGCTCTCTGCGCGGAATGAGCCTTTTGATACAACGCGAGCATAGTAGTAAAAGGGCCTACTCCCTTTATACCAATCAAATACAACTCTCTGGCCGTCAACACGGGTGGGATATCCCTGATCTTGTACGATCACTGTCGGAAGCTCTTTATAATCATATTCTCCATTATAGGATGGCGAAGTCTCAATAGCTCTCAAGCCGCTCGGCAGATAATCGGTAATCTCAAAAGAATCCTGCTGAACACTCTTATCAATTTTGGGTGTCAATGTAATTTTTACCAGATCACCATCATGCAGCTCCGTAAAGCGAGTATCACCTTTAAGGTGATAGGATCGATCGAGCTCAATAGCGGGGTCAACGATATTCTTCTTAGATGGATCTCCCTCGTTGTAGGCAAGTGAAACTGATACATTCCCCTTTTTCGCACGTATCTTAGTTGCCACGAGTTCTTGCGCGCCAATTCGCTTATAAAACCTCTTGTCTTTGCTCACCGTAACTGTCTGTACACCTGAAGGAGTTTCATATTCAATCACTGCTTCTTCATCGCTTAACTGCGGGATCACCTCTGCCAATATCAGAGAATGCTCGAGATCAATACGTGTCTTCGTTGGAGAATATTCACGAATATAGGCGAGTGCGCGCAGAGCGCTCTCGTCTTGCACGGACGCAAGAAGGTATCCAAGCACTGCCGTCACACGAAGGTCGACATCACCATCTTTCAATCCGCGGACGAATAGATATGGCTGCTGATCGACCAGTTGTTGGCGGATCTGTGATTCATAATATTCTTTTGCTTTTTCGCGCGCGCCAAGAGAAGCGAGCGCGGATGCTACATATACTTTTTCTTCAAGCGTCAGATCCTTGTCAGTAAGATAATACTGCAAAGAGTCGAGGATCGGCTCGCCAAGGCCGGCAAGACCCCATAACGCATAGAGGCGCCGCGTGCGATCAGTTTTCTGGTCATTCATGGAAGTATAAAGGTAGCTGACCAGCTGCTGTTTCGAATAAAGCATGAGATCAGTATAACGGCTCGCCTGCGCAACAAGAGCGCTTGCATAGAGCTCATCCCCGCCATGGCGCACAATGCCAAATCCGCCAGTGTCCCGTTGATACGAGGTAAGATCTCTGGGAGCAGGTGCCTCCTGTTCTGCGGTGTTTTCATCTACGAAATATTTTTCTTCGAGAGATGCTGCAACCGCATCTGCTGCCAATTCATCCAGGCGAACGCCGCCAAACTGGAGCCAATAGAGGTCCGATAAATAATTATTCCTTTCGCACGAGCAGGCGGTGAGTGTCGCATAGCCTTGCACCTTAGAAGCAAGGGAAGAAAAATCAGTCTCTTTCCCCCTCTTGAGAAACTGGTAATCGCTTACTTTCTTGGAGAAATAGGTGTCACGCACATCGACCATACGCACAAGCGTATCCGATAACGTGCCCAACCGAGCTGTTATTGTAAGAGGGTGCAACCCTTTCGGAAGCTGACCAAGAGATATTTCCATTGAATTGCCTCCCTGTTTTTCAATCTTACCGAAAGGCAAGGTGGGGCTTTCGACGGTATACGTAATCTGTTTATCTGCTGTCTCTGTCCCGAATGTGCGGAGCCGCACAGTGAGATCGTCTCCTTCGAGATATGTTTGATTCACGGTAGCCTCCACAAAAAATGGGATGCTCACGGGTAGAGAGATCTCTTCATACCCTGTGTAAAGATCAGGTGTGACAGCCTCCGCTTTCGTTGACCATGAGGTTAGGTTATCTGGAAGCGGAAACGAAACTTGCGCATGCCCGTTTTCATCGGTTTCAACTGTCTGAAAATAAACAGTGTCTTTGAACTCTGTACGCGGTGCTCCTTCCCCGCCACCTTTTTCCTGATTATGCACATAGATACCATCAGCAAAAAATGTATGCTGATTTTCTATCTCAATGTTATACACTTTTTGGACTACTTGTTTTCGCAAGACACTTTCAACAGAGACCGGTTCCCCTTTTGAGTCTACAAGCGTATCGCCAACGGAAATAGCGCCTGCGCTGGTCCAACGATCATTGACCAACAATTTGTGGTTTGAGGTCATGGAGAGGGTTCCATTGATCGTAATGTATTCATTTGACGGCTGGGAAGTGATACGCCAGATGCGTGCAGGCACTAAGGTAGGATCCGATCGATTCGCACGGGTAAGCACATAATCACCCGGCCGCAATTCCTCGATACTGCGTTCTCCTTCAGGCGTAAGGATCGACGTTCCTTTGAGGAAACATCCGCCTCCTTCCGCACCGGACGAAAGAGGAGTTTCATGCGTTGAGTTTATAAAAAGCTGGGTGTAGAGCGATTTGTACAATTGCGGATCCAATGTCGGAGTCTCTCCAAACGTTTTGAGCGCGGCATCAATTGCCGATACGAGAACATGGGTTTTCCGCGGCTGTCCCTTTGCATCCTTTACGTCAATAGCAAGACGAGCTGTTTCGCGCGGGCGATATCGCTCTTTATCTTTCGTGATCGTCACATTCAGACGACGATCATCAGAATCGAAATTAAAGTTGAGATTTGAACCATACCAGTAATCGCCGGTCGAATAATAGCGCTCACCGGAAAACCAAGCAGCAGCAATCTCGATATTTGGTATGTATTTTTCCATAAAGGTGTCCTTGTAGTCAGGCGCATCGGAAACGAATGGAAAGATGGTTCCGTTTACAACGCGGAGGTAAAGGAAACTATCTTTTCCTTCTTTCATCTTTGTTCCGTCATTCCGCTCAACCCCGACTTCTATCTCATCGCCAATCTTGTAATAATACTTCTGCGCATTCTTATCCACCAGATTGATGCCAAGTGGTGAACTATAATAGGAGCCAAGGTACGGCGTATATACATCGTGTTCAGATACAAGCGTAACGCCTTTTTCGTCCTTCGTCTTGAAACGTATCTGATAGGAATATTTTTCATCGGCATCCCACGAAAAACTTGCTTTACCATCTTTATCCGTGCGAATCTCTCGTCCCGGCAGCGTCGTCTCAACTCTTCGAAAGTCGTAGATAGGATATGTTGTCTTTGTATAAGGATCGTACTTTCGTTCGGTGAGCTCTTTTACATATTCAGTACGCGTAATGGCTACTTGAATAGCCTTATCCGCTATCGGTGATCCATAGTAGAGCTCTTCATCTGTTCCTCCCTCCTCGGCAAGACCTCGCGAGATATCAACAGAATGAAGGGAGATTGCGAAATTCGCCTTGCTTCCTTCATAGGTAGAATCAACAGATAGGATCGAACGCGCTGGCAGAGAAACTACAAATGTTGATGTACTGATCTGGGCTTCTTCAGAAAACTCCGGCTCAATCGTAGTCGTGTAAATACTCGGCAATCCCCTCCCGGCGCCGCCAGTGTCAGGAATAACCGTTGTAAACGTACCCTCGCCATTTGCGTCTAACATCAATGGGCTTTTCTGGTCTTCCCTCTTTGATGCTTCATCGGTATAAAGGATTTTCAGGCCAGAAACCGGCGTGCCGTCAAAAAACTGCGCTTTTGCCGTATATGTGATTTTATCACCGACAAATCCGACTGAACGGTCTGGCGTTACTGACATCGTATAGGCAGGCTTCACGTATGTCTGCACATTTATTTGTTGCGAAGATACTACCGTATCACCATACCGCACAACGACGCTGTAATACCCCGGCGTAAGAGATGCGTAATCGAGTTTGCCGATATACGTGTTTTGGCCGCCAAGGCGAACGACTGCTTGCGTATACGCATTGCCATCATCTTTCTCGCCATTGTCGTATGCGTCCCGCACCTCTACGGATAATTGATTGCCCTTGATATCGGTATCGTCGCGACGCTTGAGGAATCCCCAAAAATGCACGGTATCAGTTGGCGCATAAATCGGCTTATCAACAGTAAGGCCCTCCCACCATTCGTCGGGTTGATAGGCGTTTTGAGAAAAACTGGAGAGTAGAAGCGTGTCATCTCCAGAGCTGACTATTACAAACGGATATTTTGAGGAATCCCCCTCAATGTTTTCCGGCGTACCGACCACTTGTTCTTTTGGCGTCGGAAACGATGCGAGCCCTTGGGTATCAGTCGTACCAAGCATTTGTCCGCGATATTCAATGCGCGCGCCTGCAACACCTTGCTTTGTTGCGCCATCGTTAATCCAAACAACTGAATTGCCGCCCGCGACAGCTGAAAATCCTATCAGGTTTGAGATCTGAACCCATGCGGTATCGACTAACTCATCGCCAATATATGCCTCCACACCATAGAATCCTTTGTCAAATTTCTGCGGAAGCGAAGCATACGAACTATAATAACCAAGCTCTTCCACTTTCAACTTCTCATCGAATATTTTTTGGTCCTTTGGAAGACGGAGCTTTATTTCATCGTGATATAAAGACCATGACTGCTGTTCATTGTGTATCCTGCTGTATTCAGATAAAAATTCGTCATAGCCCTTAAATCGATACATTACAAAACGCGCCTCTTTGATATTACCTGCTGAAAGCGAAAAGACCGGGGAACGTGATGGAACAAATTCCCAAAATGATTTCTCAAAACTCAAATATGGCGCGTTAGAAACATATTCCTCTTTACTCTGCGTCTCGAATGTAACCACGGTATCTTCCGATAGCAAATCGGCGCCATCTTTTTCTTTGAGCCCTTTTTTGAGTGTGACAGTGTAGATTGTTTTGTACGCGAGCGGCTCTTGCGGAACAAAAACCAAAGTGTAATCTTTCTGTTCAAATTTTCCCTTGACTGCCGGTTGTATATCAAAATACTCCTGAAACGGTTCTGCTTCGCGATTGAGTGTCAGCTCGATTCCGGTTTCAGTCGGCACGTCATTTACAAAATTCCCGGGGACGGTGCTGACAACGCCGAATGGCGCTATCACTTGATATGCCCAGCTTTGTTTCTTCTGGGCGAGAGGTTCTTGTATCGCAACAGTATAGATGGTATCTGGCTGGAGGTCTTCTGTTGGCTTGAGATAAAATGTTGTTTCATCGACTGACTGCACGGTCATCTGCACTGCAGGTTCTACCACAAGCGCTGTTTTAAGCTCATCCGCCTTAATCGCCCGTGAACTTTTTACTCGAAAACTTGTCGTTGGCTCAACGACTAACTCACCGCGAGCTTTCAGGGGCTGCAGTTGAAATGTGACCGCCGGACGCAACAATGCCTTCCCGCTCTTCAATACATAAAACGCGCCTCCTGCCGCAATAACAAAAAGAAGGCTTACTGCGCCGATCACGAGCCATGTACGCTTTGCCATAAATATACTTTATCAATGAAGAGAATGATCAATAGAATAAGTATAGCCGGAACAAACCTATGTATTGCGATATTCACTTGTTTTTCCGACTATTTGTGTTCGTGTTTGATACGCTTTTCGGATACGAAAACTACTGGGGGTGCGATATTGAGTCTTGCCCTGATTTCCTTTTGTCCGTGAATAATTTTTCATAGATATTGCAGTTTTTTCTTCTTATGTTCCTCGAACGTCTTGCTGTAATAGACATTCCCTTTCGTATCTGTCAAAAAAAATAAAAAATCATTTTTTATTGGGTACAGCGCTGCCCTCAAAGATGAAAGGCCAGGGTTTCCGATAGGACCCGGCGGCAAACCTTTATACTTGTATGTATTATACAATGAGTCGATTGCCAGATCAACAGATTTGGCCTGGGGGTCTTTCTTGCCAGTAATGAAGTTGATGGTAGAATCCGCCTGCAATGGCATCCCCAAATTGAGCCTGCGCCGGAAAATATCTGAAACCATACGGCGATCTTGATCGCTCGTCACTTCCCTCTCGATAATACTGGCAAGCGTGACGATTTGATGTATTGTATATCCTTGGCTTTGCGCCTCCCGACGCATATCTTCCGTCATTTTTTCACCAAAATTATCCAGCATCTTGCGAATGACTATCTTGCTGTCAGCATCTTCAAAGATCCGATAGGTATCAGGAAAAAGATATCCTTCCAAAGTATTCGCAGCTGGAAGTCCCGCAAGAAACGGATATTCATTGCTCCAATCCTGCCGAACGGCTTTGCTAAACTCATCGACAGTGACGAGATTGTTGCTTGCGATATACTCCGCAATCTGTTGTGTCGTCCATCCCTCAATGATACGTATCGAAATTTCCGTCCTGTCAGGTCCCACGCGCAGTAGACGGTACAGAGCATGCATACTCACCGATTTCGGTATCGTATAGGTGCCAACCTGTATCAACCCCGCTCCCTCGAGTTTCCATACAAAACGAAAGATCCCATCGTTCATAATAACTCCACTGTCGGCCAACCCCTTTGCTACGTCATCAACGGTGTCATCCTGATTTACTGTATAACGTACCGTACTAGTGTCTGATGATTGCGGTGCAAAAAGAATGTAGGAAAACATTCCCGCTATCAGAAGAGTAATGATAAATAAAGCTGCGAACAATCGAAGCAGCGAGCTCATATCTGTTTATTCCTCCACATACGGTGGATATACATGCTGACAGATGCTGCAATCAAGCCGACGCCGAATCCGGCCAAAACATCACTCATATAGTGCACGCCTGCCATGACGCGCGAGATGCCGATGAGGACCGCGAGCAGGAGAGCACTGATGCCGCGCATCCGCGGCGAAAAAAGAAAGATACTTGCCGCTAACGCCATTGCAAGTGCCACATGATCAGAGGGGAATGAATCATACAAATAAGTGGTGTCGAGTAATGGCTGCGCATCGAGAGACAAATACGGCCGTTCACGATACCAAACCAATGATATCAAGGCATTGATCCCGTATGCGAGTGCAAGAGATGCAAGCGAGTGCGTTGCACAACGCTTCCATTCTGGAAGGCGCAGGAAAAAAAGCGGATAGGCAAATATTGCAAATCGCGCAAAAACAATTACAAAACCTTGAACAAGCGGATAATGCAGCGCAATGCCATGGAATGCCTTAAAAAGGAATGTATCAATCATAGAATCAGATTACCGATATCACGAGCAGTAACGAGCACGAGGAGGCCCAACAAAATAACAAATCCGATCAGGTGGATAGCATTTTCAATTTCTGGACGTATCGAACGACGGCGGACCCCTTCGATCAAAGCAAAAAGAATACGGCCGCCATCCAATGCGGGAATCGGCAATACGTTAAATATTCCCAAGCTCAACGAAATAAGCGCCATGAGATTCAGGAGATAGGAAAAACCGAGTTCCGCAGCCTTTGCCGTATGTTTTGCAATACCAACAGGTCCCACAAATCCATCAAATTGAAGTGTTCGGATCGCACTGCCTAACGTCTGAAAAATAGTTTGTACAAGCGCTATGGTAGTGCGGCCTGCTTCGTAAAACGCAATCGGCAATGGGTATGATACCGTACCAATCGCGATCAACTCAATGCCGAATGTAGCTTTCGTGTTGTCGCCGCGAATAGAGGGGGCGATACGAAGAGTACGTTTTTGGCCGCCGCGTTTGATATCGATCGGAAGCTCGATGCCTGATTTAGCTCCAACGAATTCCTGCACGGAAGCTATTGATGAGAATTCCACGCCATCAATCTTTTCTATGATATCCCCTGCTTGCAGGCCTCCGAGAGCTGCCGGCGTATCAGACAGCACACCGATCACCTGAATATGCTTATCGCGGATGTCTGCACTGGCAGAAAGCCCATCAATGCTTTGAGGCATACCTACGCTAAACCCTATCGTAAAGACAAGCACGGTAAAAGCGATATTCATAAACACGCCTGCCCCAAGCACAATAATTCTTTTCCAGATTGGTTTTGAAACGAAACTGTCCGGATCATTTGCCGATTCGCCCTGCTCTCCTTTGAGTTTCACAAACCCGCCAAACGGCAGCCAGTTCAATGTGTATGTCGTCCGTTTACCCTTCTTGATGATCGCGGCGCGCGGCGGGAAACCAAGGCCAAACTCCTCAACAGCTATACCGAACATCCGTGCAGCAATAAAATGTCCAAGCTCATGGATCAAAACGAGAAAACTTAAAATAATAAGAAACAATACTGTCGTACTGATGATTTCAAACATGGATGTAATTATATAGTCATTATGTCTTGCTCTTTTTTGGCAGCAGCTGATTCAGTCGCATCGACAAATTCCTTTGTCATTTCATCAAGCTTTTTTAGCAGTTGAAACTTATCGTCCTCGGTAATCTCCTTATTACGCTGTGCTGTCATGATAGTGTCGCGAATATCATCACGTACACCACGCAGCGCGACTCTTGCTTTTTCTGTGCGCTCTCGTAACAGTTTTGTAAGGTTCTTTCGATTCTCTTCGGTAAGGGTAGGAAGTGAAACGCGAACTGATGTGCCGTCATTCGATGCCTGTGCTCCAATGTTTGCTACCGCAATTGCTTTCTCGATTTCCTTCAATACCGAAGCATCCCACGGTGTGATCAGAATCGACCGCGCATCCGGTATGCTGATGGTACCAAGATGCAGTATCGGCGTCATCGTGCCGTAAGCATCAACGAGAATCTGATCAACAAGCGCGGCATTCGCTCTCCCTGTGCGAAGCCGGCCTATCTCGTCACGGAAGTGTTCTACATGCTTTTCAAAGTCTTCTTTCTTGGATTTAAGATCGATCATAGTAGTATGATCCGTTATGCATTATGAGTAAATGGAGGACTAATAAAAATCCTCTTCCGGAGTATAAAAAAAACGTGATTTTTTTGATGGTGTTCGTAGCCCAAGATAGAGGATCGATGAATTATTGGTGTCAATGCTGATGACTGAGCCGGCACGCTGCGGGGGAAGCGGTTGCGTGTGCCACGTCTTTCCCCCATCCGAACTGCGGAAAAAAGTGTGCTCGGTTGTGTAATAAATCTCAGAGTCATTTTCTGGATTTACCGCCAAAGCGAAAATAGCGGTATCATCGTTTGTCGTCAAGAGGCCAAGGCGTTCCCATGCTCTTCCTCCATTTAACGTACGGTAGAGTCCTGCGCGCGATGCATAGATGAGCGAGTTTTGACGGGACAGCATTTGTAATCCTCGATACACATCGCGTTTCGGAAAATCACGATAGAGCGATTCGGAAATCGTCTTCCAGGAACGTCCTTTGTCTTCACTGCGAAATATATCGCCGGCAGCTGTTGCGGCGTAGAGAACGGATGGATCAAATCGATCGACAAGAATGGTGCGCAACGATGCTTCCGCGAACCGATAGAGTGCCTTCCATGTGCTGCCGCGATCAGTGCTTTGGAATATATCGCCGCCATTGGTTGCCACATAAAGAATGTGCGGTGAAAGAGTATCAACTGCCATACTTGTCAACTCGACATCTGCGCGCGTTTCATCAAGTATGATATACCAACTAGTTGCGCAATCAGAAGTCTTAAAGAGCTGTTTCGGAGTAAGGGCATAGAGGACACAGCGGGAGCTGTAATCAAATGCCAATGAGACGATCCGCTGGCCGGGAATAATCTGTGTCCATGACTCGCCAGCGTTTTCTGAAGCAAACACGCCGCTTGAGTCGGTCCCGATGTAGACCAAATTTGAATTACGCGGATCAACAGCTATGGAGCGCACCTCGATATCGGAAAGTCTGTTTTTTTTACCGGATTCAGAAACCTGCAAGGCTTTTGCCGACCAGGAAACACCGTGGTCAATTGACTTGAAAATACCCGGAACATTTTGCGCTGAAAGCTTGAGAGTGCAGCCAGCGCCCAAAAAGAGTAACGAACCGAAAGCAAATACAATGACACCTGCTTTTCGTGCATACATTGTCCAACCGTAACATCGTGTCATGAGTAGAATGATTTTACAAAAAAAGGAGGTCAACACATCCTTGCGGATCCACATGCGACCGGAATGCCCGATACGCGAGCCGGAGTCTCGCGTACAGCGCAAGGGATCGTTCCAGATTTTGAACATCTGTGCTCTGGCGAATGTACATTGACAGAAATGATTCGCATGCCGCAAAGTCGCCAGTGTCCAACTCTTCAGAAACAGCCAGTGATGGTCGATGATCGGTTCCTATCAACGTCTGCATGGCGTTCATGATATGTGCATTTGGTGACAATGGCCTCTGAAGAGCAAATCGGATCATATGGCAGCGCGAAACAACCGTAGGAAGTAAATCTTTCATGCTCTTTGCAAATAACATAAAAATCACGCCTCTCGGAGGTTCTTCGAGGATCTTTAATAATGCATTTGCCGCTTCACGCGTCATTGCATTTGCCGGAGCGATGATAACGAGTGTCAACTGATCTGCGGGAGTCGCCCGCGATAAACGGGAAATCAATCCGCGGATCTGCACGATTGAAATACTTCCGCCATCCTCCTCTGGCTCACAGTCAATGCGAAATGCTAAAGGTAATGAATCGATCAATGAACGTATGCAGGTATCCATCTCTCCGATATCGGTACCGATACAAAGATACGCGTGATGAAGAGCGTTGCGTTGCGCTACTTCTTGAAGATATCGGAACGGTATTGATTCCTGTTGCGCCATATGACCGATCATATCACATCTCAAAACGAGGTTCAAGGAATCATGCTCGCAACACAGAAATCACCTTCTCTGCAACTGTCCGCCAGGAATAACGAGCTGCGTTTGCAAATCCTGCATCGCAAAGCCTTGATCGCATAGCAGTATCTGATAGTGCCTGCAATACGGTTTGAGAACATTGCTCTTTATCTTGCGCATCGCAATACAATGCCGCATCACCGGCAACTTCAGGGAGCGCTCCCGCGCGGGAGCATACGACAGGTATGCCGCATGATTGCGCTTCGATAACCGGCAACCCGAATCCTTCATACTTGCTTAAAAAAACCATTGCTTCAGCTCCGCATATAAGCGCGATTTTATCCTGTTCGGAAATCCACCCTACGTGGATAATATGATCCTTTACCGGACTTTGTTCTATATTAGCAAGCACCTCGCGGCTGCCGAATCCAAGCGGACCGACCAACACGAGCGAACCGAGATAGCCCGATTTTCTCATCTGTTCAAACGTTTCAATCACGGCTGACGTATTCTTTCTGGTGTCTATGCGGCCGACCGAGATAATATATGGTAGGCTCACCTGATATTTTTTCAAAGTTGGCAGCACTTCTTTGATATCACGAGGGTAATACTGGTCTTGATCGCATCCGAGACCGATAACATGCAATCGGCCTGGATCAATCGTATAGTTTGCGAGTATCTCTTGTTTACTGAATTCAGATATCGTAATAATGCTTGATGCATGTCGCATCGCATAAGCGGTAGAAAATCGCAGACTTGAAAGTTCTTTGCTCGCATAACATTGCGGATATTGCAAAAAACCGACATCATGGATCGTCGTTACGGTTCGCTTCGGATGGATAAGCGGGATCGCATGCGCGGGAACAAAAAGGACATCAGGAGGCTTGATAAGCATCTCAAGCGAGAGTCTCGCTTGCGTCCAAAAATGCCGCAATGGCCATGAAAGTACACGCTGTGCAACACTTTTGCACCGAACGATACCGGCATCATCGGCTGATAGCGCGGCACTCAAATAAAGCACAAGTTGGTCATCGCGGAGCTCGACACATTCTATGAGGCTGCGAATGATATGCCACGAATACCATTCCGTACCTGTCTTTGCTTGACGAAACGCCCGCGAAGCATCAATGCCAATCGTCATAAGGGGTCTTATGATTTTGTCGCCAAAATACTGCGTTTATACGCGTCGAGATTCTCCAATACGATACCGGTGCCGCGAGCGACACAGAGCAAGGCTTGATCGGCAACATAGGCAGGAATGCCCGTAGCGCGCGCAACAAGTTGATCAAAGTTGCGCAAAAGGCAGGTACCGCCGGATAAAATGATGCCTCGATCAATAATATCAGCGGCAAGTTCCGGCGGAGTATTTTGTAGCACACCTTTCAGCGCCGAAATAATGCCATCCAGTTCATTCGAAATCGCATCCGTCACATCATCGGAATTAACGGAAATCGTTTTTGGCAATCCCGTCACGTTGTCACGACCACGGACATCCATAGTGAGTTTGTCTTCAAGGTACAATGCCGATCCTATGGTAATTTTTATTTCTTCTGCAGTGCGGTCTCCGACTGCCAAACCAAACTTTTTTCGAACATGATCGACGATTGCGAGATCAAATTTATTGCCGCCGATACGGACTGAATTTGAAGAGACGATACCTCCGAGCGAGATGACGGCGATTTCCGCGGTGCCTCCTCCGATATCTATGATCATATGCCCTGATGCGTTACCAATAGGGATATTCGCGCCAATCGCTGCTGCGATCGGCTCTTTTATGATATAAGCGGCTTTTGCACCGGCGGCAAGTGTAGCGTCAATGACAGCGCGTCGTTCTGTCGAAGTAATGCCGGCCGGCACTGCGACCATTACTTCCGGCCGTAAGAGACGGATGCCTCCAATCGCTTTATTGATGAAATATCGAAGCATCGCTTCGGTCGTACGGTAATCGGCTATTACACCATCTTTGAGTGGACGGTAAGCAACGATGGTATCAGGAGTGCGGCCAAGCATTTCCTTCGCATCCCTACCGACAGCCAACACTTTGCGATCAACCGTAGATATCGCGACAACTGATGGTTCGTTAATGACAATCCCTCGCTTTGGAACATGCACAAGCACGTTTGTCGTGCCCAAATCTATTCCGACTTTTCTAGCTAACATGAATGAAATATTAAAATTGCGCCATAAATTCCCTGTCAACGCGCAAGTCTGAAACAAACTTCACTCCCCCTATCTCCTGAGCGCTTACTCCCGCTGTCGGCGTACTAAAGAACCCGCCTGATGTAAATTGAGTGACCGGCTTCTGGAAGAAAAGAGAGACGTTCAAAGACTGCTTCGATCCCGGCTGATGCTGGACAAAAAGGTCGTATCGGCTGTTTTCTTTTGCCGTCTGCGCGACCGATTTTGGTAGTCTGTACTCTAGCCGAACAATAGTTTTTTGAAAAGCCCTTACTGGTACAATTCCTGATACAATCATTACGTTTCCGCGATTTTCAGTATGAATATCCCCTTGCAATCCTTGGACGGCAAAGATTTCACTCCCGCGAGGCATGATGACACGCAGCCATGCTGTATAATGGCCGGTGCTCTGTGTGACGGTAGCATTGTTTCGATAGGTAATCTCCATGGAAGCATTAAGGCGTTCAAGGCTATCCTGCACAACCTCATACTTGATAGAGCGTTCGATGTATGGATCAGTATCTTTATCAGTGATGTTTTCATCGACTACCATAAAATAATCAGCATTGTTGTAGCGAACAGTACCTGTCCAGTTATTTGCTTGCGCAAATTCCTCCAGCTTTTCATCATCAAACCACACTAAGATATGCTTTTCATGCAGTCGCGCCTCGACAATTTTTGTCACTTCAAATACGCCGGTAAATGGCATCTTATTTACTGCTTCAATCATCGAGCCGACAAGGTCGGCAATCGGATCGTTTGGTTTTTCAGGAGGATTCGCAACACGGTATGATCCGCTTGCGCGATGGTAATCAAGCTCTGCAGTAAAGGAATCAGCCGAAAAAATTGTGTTGCGTATGCGAATGGGACCGGTAAACCGCAATAGCGAGGTAAAAAAATCGTGATCCACGGCTATTACACCGTCGATCTGCTCGCCGCCGCGCAAAGAACTATATTGCCTGATCGCAAGCTTTGCGACAGATGGAAAATCAAAATCCCAATTCGCATCTTGAAGAGCAGATCCGTCCCCAACGGCTCCTTCAGCTGATTGAACGTATGCGGGGACAGATGCGGTGCGTGCCGCATCAGCGTCCGGATTTGAAACCGTAAAATCCGTAATGGTGCCGTCCTTGACTCGCAGAATGCCGTACAGACGAATGATGCCGCCCGTGCCTCGCAAACGGCGCGCATCCTGCAGGAGAACGAGATAAGCTTTTTCGTCGGCATAACCTAAAAATCGAGGAATAACTTCCATGAACGGAATAACCTGGCCAAGCGTGTACTCAATAAATTCACTCTTCTGCAGCAAATCATATTTTACAGCTCGATATGGCTCATCGAGGGAGTCGTCGCTGATCGCGGAAAGCTGCTGTGCGTTGAGGGCGAGTTTTGCGCGGATGCCAGTGAATGCCGGAATTGATTGCACGGTCCTCTCAAGGATCGTGGCGCGTTCTGATGGAGCCACTTCAGCGATCGATATCGTCCCATCAGGCCGCATTGCCGGCTCTGTGATTTGCTCAACAAGTTCAGCGAGTTGAATGCCGGTATCCGTAAAGGACTTAGCTACGGCGCTAAACTGGACCGCCGTACGGTACCGCTCTTTAGTAAACGGTAATACGCCAAGAACGGAAATGGAGTCGAGTTGTTGAATCATCTCACCGAGAAGCCGGGACGCGGACTGTAGTTCCTTTTTTGCGTTCAAAAAATTATCAGGCAAAAAGTCTTGTGATGCGCCTGCGAGATAGGTGCGCACTTCACTACTCATTCCTTGTACGGCATCGAAGCGCTTCCACGTGCGGTATCCAAATATCACGCCAGCGGCAATTCCGATGAGCAGTATGATCAATAACACTCCGCGCAGAACACTGCTGTGCGACTCAAGCAGCTCGTCTTCCATACGTACGCCATTTAAGAATATATTTTAACCAGCTTATCACATGGATCCTTGTTGTCTTGTGCGTAAGCGAAAGAATCCCGCCCCCCTTTGCTGATTCGCGCCGATGCAAGTGTACCATGCGCGCACCAGGCACATAGCGGACCGGCAGTCCTGCTTTCCAAAAACGGCGGCACCAGTCAGTATCTTCAAAATAAAGGAAAAATCTCTCATCCATCATGCCAACCGTCTTGATAGATGATGCACGGACCATGAGGCATGCTCCTAAAAGCCAATCTACATCAACGGGTAATGTTGTATCCATATCAGCCATTAAAAATCGATCAAGATGCCGCTTTCCAAACCCAAATCTGCCAATCCACAGCCTGCGATACACAGGTGTCAAAAATGAATGGAATCGATAATAGGAATGCTGGACAGTTCCATTTGGATTGATCAGCTGTGGTCCTACCATGCCGACGGCAGGATTGTTCTCAAGATAGGTATAGAGATAATCAAATGATCCGGGTAAGGGGGTAATATCATAATTTAGGAGCATGATATATTTTCCTTGTGCGATGCGAATACCTGCATTGTTACCTGCTGCAAAACCGATGTTTCGATCCTGCGGCAGGTAATGCACGTTGCCAAAACGTTCGGCAAGCATCTCGCCAACGCCTTCGTGCGGACTATTATCAACGACAATAATCTCGCAGCGGAGTTTGGTATGCAACTGCTTTATCCCTTTTATGCATTCGCGCACCAAGCCCCGCGCGCGATAGTTGACAATGATGATTGAAATGTCGATACGATCCATGAGACTATTCAGTTATAATCAGTTATGGTTTGCGGCAGTGGGAAAAAAGAAGTGACCGAGGAGAAGGTATAGAGTTAAAAAGCGCTCTTCGTTTTTCCATTATTGCCCCTAATCCCCGAAAAAAATCTGGAAGCACCCTAAGCGTGCGCGGTTCACAGAAAAGAAGGTAGAAGAACTTTGCAGCTTCATACATGAGGACACAGAAGTATGTCCGGATGCCATCGATAGGCTCAATATTTTTACATACGAACCATAAATGATTGCGGTATGATATTTGATTGATCCAGGCAGTATTGCGTTGGTATGCATGTATTGATGTCGACCGCACATGATAGCCGGCTGCTCCGGGAAGGCAATAGGCATTCCACCCATATCGATAGAGGCGAGCGGCAAGATCAACATCTTCCTTATAGATAAAAAATTGCTCGTCAAAGTACTGGCGATCTTGCGATTGTAGAGAAATGCTTGCGCACTGCGCAAGCGCTTGCCGCCGATATACGGCAGCTGTTGCACTTACCCCAAAAACAGGAATCGCTTCGATGGAATGATCAACTTCCGCTGCACCAGAACCGATGTTCGCCACGTGAAACGAATAATTGATGCACAAACCGAGGGTGTCGACAATATCACGGTTTTTTCTGCCGGTCAACGATGGGACGCGATACAATGCTCCCGCCACTGACCCGGCATCGAGATGCGTGTCCATATACTCAACGAGCTTTTCGATATAATCATTCTCCAATATACAATCGTCATTCAATACCAAAATGTAATCACTTCTGCATTGCTCAATAATCTTGTTATGCCCTGCAGCGAAGCCGGTATTGCGAGATTCACGAATCACCTTGCAGGAAGGCATCTCGCTTTTCACTATCGCTACCGTACTGTCTGACGAAGCATTGTCAAGCACAACAAGCTCCGCATCAGGATACGTCTGGCCTTGCAAGCTTCGGAGGCAATCCCTGATGTGCGTCGCGCTATTATAGGTGATGAGACTGATCGTAACTCGGGGCATGCGGCACGGTGTTATATTATACCACTATTCTGCCCGAATCGAGACTGGAAGGCAAATCACATCCTAGCCCCCCTTCGCATCTTCTCCGTAACGGTAAAACCGAGATACTTGCCTATCATGAGCCGTGTCTGCGCGTCGATCGCCGGCAATGAACTGAAAAAAATCAGACTCAAAGGCAGTAATATCCACTGAAAAAGCATGGAGATATAACGCTTGCGAGATATCTGTTCACCCCGGGGCGGCAAAAGAAAAAATGAAAGGATGCCGATAACCAGAATCCCAATCATACTCAAGTTCAAGAGAGTTTCGAGCAAGATCGGCGTATTTTGCGCCAATACACTCTGTTGTACCTTTGGGTCAGCAACGAGCAGAGACAGACGGCCTAAAACAAAAATAATGATTGGCGCGGTCGCCCATGTATACATTCCTTCGATCTGTATCCAAAGAAGTTTTATTTTTTTTCGAAGCGAAATTTTATTGTTTTCAAAAAAATGCTGCACAAGATAGGGGAAATGCTCCACTCCCCATGCCCAACGTCGCTGCTGTTTGTATAAATTTTTCAATCCTTCCCACAATGTCTTTCCTGCGACAGTATCCATGGACACCGGTATATAAAGCGGAGCCACGCGATAATCTCCATCGTAACGGATAAAACCCTGAAAAAAAATACGCGAGTCCTCGCTTACGATGTCTTTTTGCCAGAAACCGACATCCACAAGCGCGCGAAAGCTCATGCTATGCGATGAAAAGGTGAAAAGGCGATCGGGACGCACCAGCTCCGTCATGAGCCAGAATGTCGTGCTGAATGCCGCGAGCCGCATCGGAGCAGAAGCCTGCCAGATGGTATTATTATACAAAACAACCGGCTGATAACTCGATCGTGTCGGTTTGTCCGATGAGAGATATGCGTGAGTGAGGCATGCAAAATACTGCGGATGCACAATCGTATCGATATCAAATGTCGAAACAATTACATGATCGTAATCAATACCGAGCTCGTCGATCAGCTTTTGCGCCTGATGGCCTGCATAATTGATATTTGCCCCTTTTGCGGGAATCTCCCCGGGCATATCTCCCGGATGAACAGTCACCAAAAGACGATGAAAGGATGCGCCATATTCGTTCTGCACCCTCTCCGCGATCGAAGCAAAGTAATCCCCTGCTCGCTCTTCCCCTGCAAGGACTACAATTAACCGATCGTTTGGATAGCGGCAAGCAAGCAGCGCATTGAGAGTGGCTGCGACGATTTCATACGGCTCACGATACATCGGCAGAAATACAAGATGATAGCAGTCGCGCCACTGCCGATGCGATGCTATTAAATCAGCATACCAATCACGCCGGAGCGATCGTCGATATTCTCGCCATGCTACGATAAGAAAGATTACAAAATAGATAACGCGAAAAAGCCAGTACAGGTCGAAAATGATGATGAAGTACATGACCCATACCGGTTTAACAAATGATAATCCAAATGCCAGGACGAATGTTACCCAGACGAGTAACCCGGGGATAATTTCAAGAATTCGCTGAATCAAATGTGCGCGACTCATTCACGATTCGAGTTTGCGTACACGAAATTCACAACGATAGCTCTTCTTGCCTTCAGCAGAACATGATATCCCCTTCTTTTTTACCTCAAGACCGGGACGTGGAAACGTATGTTTTTTCCTGTCATACATTTCACCGCGGGCAGCGCCGGTCAAAAGATAGTGTGTCGGACTAATTTTCTGGATAGAGACAATAGAGAAATCACCATAGACGATATCGTAAATCACCTGCCGCTCAATGAGTTCGGAAAGCCATTGCGCGAGAAGCTCTTCTGCGCTTTTTGCCTCTACAACAACTTTGACGCGTTCATTGCTGCCGCGGGATGCTTCGATATCATACAAAAGGGAGAAGGCTCCGCGTGCGGCATCAACAAAAGCATCACGATCCTTGAGGCCGTCACAACTCACTACGAACTCCCCTTTTTCCTCTTTTGTCCTGTAAGGCATACTGCCGTTACTCTTTTTTTAACGCCTCTTTAATCTCTTTCCAGTTGCCCTGCAGAATTTTTACAATATCATCATAAGAACCGGCGGCAACTTTCTTTCCTTTTGCATAGTCGCTAACTGCCTGGCGCACCAGATCATTGTATGCGCTCTGCGATATTTTTTTCATCGTAGCGGCTTTTGCATTCACTTGTTTTGCGAGTCGCGTGATGAGTACCGTCACTTCTTTGCGGGTGCGTTTGCCGGCCTGCGGAGCGAGTAATAATGTCATTACAGATGCAAGTACAGCGCCGAAAGTAGCTCCCCGCATAAAATGTTTTGCACTCATAGTATGGTAAAGATATGGATTAGCTTTACAGTAAGTATATCATTGTATGCGAATACCTGCAACGGCAATGCATATCGAAAGAGCTCCAGAATTATTCTGGAGCTCTTTCATATCTCCTTCCCAATGAATCCCGTTAGGAATAGCCCTCTTCCTCGTCGTCGCCACCGCCAAATGAATCCTGCGAATCTTCTTCATCTCCCAACTCATCGGTGTCGTCTCCGAGTTCTTCATCGCCACCGTCCTCAATAAGATCTACCTGGCAGGAATCGCATACGCCGGGCTCATCATACTCCTGACCGCATTCCGGACAGATATAAGTAGAATCCATACTGTTCTCGCGAATGAATCGCGTTATGAATTAATAAAAGTACCAAAATCTCTGGCAACTTGGATCAAAAGACGCGTGCCAACACCGGTTGCGCCGCGTGATAAAAACAGATCGTCCTTTCCTGACATGGTGCTTGCTATGTCGACATGTGCCCATGCGGAAAATTTTTTTGCAAACTGATAGAGAAACATCCCGCCGATGATCGTCCCTGCTTCCCGATACCTGCTGCTATTCGTCACGTCAGCGGTATATCCCTTGATATGCGATTCGTAATCATCCCACAACGGCAGCTGCCAAAGGGAATCTCCGCTCCGCGCTCCGCATGCAAGCATAAATTGAGCGCACTTCTCCTGCGGAGACATCACGAGCGAGGCATAGCGCCCCATCACCACCGTTGCGGCGCCAGTCAACGTTGCGACATCAATGACGAGCGATGGCTCATATCGTTCGGCATACGTCAACGCGTCAGTGAGCAGGACGCGCCCTTCGGCATCGGTATGTCCAATCTCCACTGTTTTTCCTGACAGCGTTTTTACTACATCGCCCGGCCGGTAGCTTGATCCTGACGGCATATTTTCCGCAGCCGGCACAAGACCAATACAGTTGATCGGCAACTTGAGTGATGCAATAGTTGAGATCGCGCCGATTACGCTTGCTCCGCCGCTCATATCCATATGCATCTCCTCCATGGATCGATCCGGCTTGATCTGCAAGCCGCCACTGTCGAAAGTAATGCCTTTACCGATAAAAACGATGGGGTTTGCCTTCTTTTTCGCGCCGGAATATTCCATGATGATAAACTGTGCTTCTTCACTGCTGCCGCTTGAAACCCCAAGTATGCCACCCATACCAAGCTGTTTCATTTTTTGTTTGCCGAATACTGTCACGGTGAAATCATACTTCTTTCCGTTTTTCTTTGCGTATGATGCCAGCAGCTTTGGAGTCATATGGCCGCCAGGGATATTCGCCAGTTCGCGCACCTCGTTCACCCGTTCACCGATTACAGTGCCTGTTGCTATTGCTTCGGACATGCCGGCAATCTCGTGCACGCCGTAGAGAACTTCTTTGACTGCAGGCCACCCACCGTCCGGTTGCGTGACGTAGGTGGTAAATTCGTATGCTCCGATCTCGGCATTCGCGGCGCAATGTTCTGCGCGTACAGACTCGCCTTCAGTGGCAAGCGCGAAATCATTCGGTACCACAACGATCTTTGATAGCCGCTTCTTTTTTGCCATCATAATAACAGACCTCATGCAACGTTCGGCAAATCGGGCGTTCCATTTCTCTTTTGATCCTAAACCAAAAAGCAGCACCACTCGCCCCGATGAAGGCATCCGAAACTGTTCTGAAGAATATAATTCCGCTTTCCATTCTTTTGAAGCAAACGATAAGTACTCTCTATCGCTTGGAGCGAGAGATTGGAATAATGGATGGCTGTCACATACTCCATCCTGAAACAGCGGCATGACGAATGCCGCTTTTTGATCTGCAATCGGTTTTTTGAGAGATACTACTTTGTGCTTCATATCACATTGTTATTCACAGCATGGAAATCCGCAACGATTATATCATGCTTGTAAAAATATCACTGTGGATTACTTGCCGTTTTGCCAAAGTAACGGCGTGCCAGTCATTGATGAAGGGATCGGCAGTGCAAACGCAGATAGAATTGTCGGCGCTACATCGGCAAGAGTTCCTTGTTTAAGTTGATATCCATCAGTTGTCACCAGCAGCGGAACCGGATGTGTCGTGTGGGCAGTATGAAGCACCCCGCTCATAGGATCAACACCCACTTCCGCATTGCCGTGATCAGCGGTGAGGAAAAGCATTCCGCCAGATTTATGAATACAAGAGAAAAGTCGTCCGATTTCAGTGTCTATCGTTGCCACGGCGCGGATGGTTGCTTCAAAGTTTGCCGTATGCGCTACCATATCCGCATTTGCGTAGTTGATGAATATGAAGTCTATTCCTTCGTTGATTTTTTCTATCGCTTTATCGGTAATATCAGCGGCCCTCATTTCTGGCGCTTGATCGTGCGTCCGGATATCTTTGCGGCTTTCGATGAGAATATGCTGTTCGCCTTCATGCGGTTCTTCTCGTCCCCCATTCAGAAAATAGGTAGCGTGTGCATATTTTTCCGTTTCTGCGATATGGGCCTGCTTCAGGCCAGCATGCGATAGTTCTGCCGCAAGGGTTGTCTCGACTCCAGCTCCAGAAAATGCCACCAATGACTTGATATTTTTATCGTACGAAGTCATGGTGGCAAAACAAAGATTTTTTTCATCACTGCAATCCATGATCCGCTTAGAAAGCATTCGCGCGCGATCAGGACGGAAGTTGATAAAGATGATTCCGTCGTTTTTTTCTACGGAGTACGATTTGCCCGCTTCGTCGATAAAAACAATGGGCTCGATATGCTCATCCACATGACCTTGGCCGTACATCGCTTCTATGACCTCGGAGGGCTTTGCGCGGTGCGAGCGAGGAGCGGCGGCATTGAATATCGCATCCTCTGCTTTTTTTACCCTATGCCAATTATGGTCGCGGTCCATTGCGTAAAACCGCCCTGACACGGTCGCGATAAAGCCGATGCCTAATTCATCCAGATCGCGTTCAAGCTCGCGCAAGTATTCTTTTGCACTCTGCGGCGGCGTATCTCTGCCATCAGTAAAAACATGGATAGCGATTTTGGTGATGCCTGCACTTTTTGCCGCGCGCAATAGACCGACAAGATGCGAGCTGTGGCTATGGATACCGCCGGGGCTTACTAACCCAAGAAGATGCAGGGTGGAATCATGGGCCCGCACATGGGCAAAGACGGCACGAAACGCTTCGTTTGTCTCAAAATGCCCCGCTTGCAGTGCCTTCGTGATACGCACCAGATCCGTGTCGATAACTCTGCCAGCACCGATGGCGAGATGTCCGATCTCACTTGTACCAGCTTGTCCTTCCGGCAATCCTACGGCAGGGCCGCTTGCCTCCAACAGCGTATGAGGGTATCGCTCGAATAGTGCATCAAGATGCGGTTTGTGTGCTTGCGCGATCGCATTATGCTCCGTCTGGGATCGATACCCCCATCCGTCGAGCACAACGAGTACGATTGGCCTATGAAATTGCATGGACATACTTACTTTGAACTACGAAATTGCCTCTTTTATGTCATTCCGAGCGGAGCGAAGGAAGTGAGTGGAGTCGAGGAATCTGCGTGGATAGAAACAAATCGTAGATCCCTCCACTTTACTCCCTCTGGTCGTTTCGGTCGGGATGACATCATTTTGGGGGTTTCGTGATTCAGAATACTTATTAGCCATTGGACGGATGCTCGTGCCCTTCGCTAATACGCACGTGGAGCTGTTGCATATGCTCCTTTTTGAGCTTCGTGTATCCGGTACGTTTACTCTTCAAATCTATTACAAGCCGTGCCGCATGCTGCCCACCGAGGAAATGCGGCATAATCACATAGTCCACGCCTCGTTCATATTGTGAAAGCGCATCTTGTATTTGGTGCGCAACACAGATAAAAATTGCATCTGGTTTGCGCGCTTGTATTATGCGATGGATGAGCTGATTAGTGGAAATATCAGGTATGGTAGATACTGCGATCTCAAGTCTGGAAAAATCAATCTCTTCCAGTACGCCAAGATTGGAGGCATCCCCGTACATGGCGGGCACTTTTTTGCGATGGAGCCGTGCGATCGTTTCTGGATTGTGATCAACAACAAAAAAATCTTTCCCGAGTGTCGCAAACGCATTCATAAAATCCGATCCGATCCGGTTGCAGCCGAAAAGAAGGGCTTGATAAGCATGGACGTTGACTTCTTTTTCCAGCGCATTCTTTTTTTCAAAGATACCAAGGTATGGTTCAAAAAAACGATACACGGCATCTGAATACATAACGAGATAAGATGATCCAAAAATCGTGATAAGACCTACGAGGGTAGTAAGCGACAATATTTCCGCATCAACATGCTTGTACGCCACTCCCATCGCAACAAAAATAAGAGAAAACTCACTGATCTGCGCTACCGTCAATCCTATCTGGAGGCTCGTGCGTTTACGATACCCCAACAAACCCATAAGCACCATAAGGATAAGAGGAT
>Ga0172370_10001031_pt1 | contig 43483 bp, 67 predicted proteins | sample LakKiv5m_FD_114538 | JGI IMG/M metagenome (GOLD analysis project Ga0172370, IMG submission 114538) | Freshwater microbial communities from Kabuno Bay, South-Kivu, Congo - kab_022012_11.5m | ecosystem: Environmental > Aquatic > Freshwater > Lake | place: Democratic Republic of the Congo...
AAGCATGAAACATTCTCAGGTAATGTAACATATAAAGCTGAAAGTGGAAATGATGACGTAGTTATGAGTACAATAACATTATCTACATGTTTTGACAATGTTGGTTATAAAAATCTTTTAGATATGATGACCAATAATAATTTACAAGGGGATGAATTAAGATTTGTAGAGAATGTAGTTAGTAAATCTAATAATTCAGTTGGATTAATTGGTGCTTATAATAGAGTATATAAACGTAGACCAGAGATTAATAATTCAAGATATCCGAGATGAAACTTAATTAAGGAAAAATTTTGAAATAAAAAATCAATCTTTAATTTTTATTTTATCTATAAGATATAAATCAAAAACTATATGGTTGATATTTCTTATAAATTTTCAATGTCTATAAATCAATTAGCACTTTTTATAGAAAAAATTCATGATCTTTTATCAATAGATGACGAAGTCTTAATTAAGGTTGGTAAAGATAAAATGTTGCTGTATTCTATTGTTGGTGAAAAAATGAATGTTAATGCATTTAAGTCTTTTATCTATGATACTTCCGAATTTTTCACATTTGATGATGATATTCAAAAAGAGATAAGATTTATTATAACTAATGGAACTAAGTTCGAAAGCTCTTTAAAAAACTTCTTAGATTATAGAGAAGATATAAAGTGTGAGTTTTTTATGAATGATGATACATATGCAGACAATTTTAAATTAAAAAACTCTAAACTCAAATTTAGTATCAATGGTGGCGATCTAAGAGCAATGAATACATCTATTGATATAGAAAAAATTAATAAAACTATAAATAAAGATAATATTGATTTTAAATTTATGCTAGATAAGAATTCCTATGCTAAAATTAAAAAAATGATGGCTATAGATAACGAGAACGATATTCTAACTCTTAATGTTATTAGTAAGGAAATTGAAATAGGTGAAAACAATTGGAATCTAAAGATTTGTGATATTGAACACGATGATTTAAGTATAACATTTCCTAAAAAATATTTTAAATCTATTACATTTACTGATGAAGAAATTAATATTTATGTTTTTGATACATTCTTGTTAGTGGATAATCAAAATACTAATCTATTAATAGCATTAGAATTAACTGTCTAATTATGTCAAAGAATTCAGAAGCAACTATAAATCTAATCGATTATTTAATTAGAGAATCTAAATTAGAACATACTGAATTTAGGTTGATTGTTAGAGATGGTGGAGAAGATTGTTATATTCATGTTTTGAATAGAGGAAGTGAAACATATGATTTCTCATTAAATATTCCAGTTAGAATAAAAAGAGAATTGAAATTAGAAAAACTTAATAATATTAAAAAATAAAGATTATGGGAACAAGAGGTTCAGTTGGTGTAATTTATCAGAAAGAAGTAAAATTAGGATATAATCAATTCGATTCATATCCAGATGGATTGGGTTTAGAAACATTAGATGTTATATCTAAAGTCAATAAAGAGGATGGTTGGGATGATCTCAAGAAGAATATTGCGAATCTCAAAAATATTAAAGAAAACGAAATCAAAGATCCTAAAATTATTGAAAAATATCGAAAATATTCAAATTTAGGTGTGGGTCAACAAAAACTGACAGATCCATATTGTTTATTTCGAGAATTACAAGGAACTGATTGGATAGATGAAACTTATAAGGGTAATATTGAGCATTATATATTTAATAATAAATTTATAGAGGACTCTTTATTTTGTGAATATGCTTATATTATTAATCTAGATACCATGAAACTTGAGTTTTATAATGGTTTTCAGAAAAAACCTCAAAAAGGTAATATTTTTGGTGATGTTCCTAATGGAGAAGGATATTATCCTTGTAGATTAGTAGGTGTTTTTGATCTTTTAGATATTAATGATGATAGTATAGTAGATAAAATGAATAATATTATTGAAACAGGAAAAGATGATCCTTCAGTAATTAATTATTTTAGAAAACCAAAATTAGATATTATAAATTCAAAATGAATTATACTTGTTTTACCGGTGGTGCCAAAGGTGCAGATTTTATATTTGAAATAGAATCTATAAAAAAGGGATTCAAGGTAGTTGCATATTCTTTTGAAGGACATAATACTAGATCAGGTAATAGATTAATTTTAAATCAAAAACAATTAGACGAAGGTTTTGAGCATATAAAAATTGCAAATAAAAGATTATTTAGAAATCTTAGTAATTTGGAGACTTATGTAAAAAAATTAATATCAAGAGATTGGTTTCAAGTTGAAAGTTCTGATGCTATTTTTGCCGTTGGTATTTTAGATGATCAGAATGTTCAAGGCGGTACAGGTTATGCAGTAGCTTGTGCAATTGATAGTAAAAAACCAGTTTATGTTTTCGATCAAAATTTTAATTACTGGTTTTATTATGATTATGAGGATAATAAATTTCAAATTTACGAAGAAATTCCAAAATTAACTGAAAAGTTCGCTGGAATAGGTACAAGGTTAATAAATGATAATGGTATTTTAGCAATCAAAAGTTTATTTTTGTAAGAGTAAAAAAGTTATTTTTTATTCTTAATATATATGCTTATGAGTGAAATTTTCATACAAGCATATTGTTGGTCGTGGACAAATAATTATAGAATTAAGTTTAAATTCAGACCTGCAATCTATAATAATATTATTGATTTTCTTCAGCAAAATTCACTAGAATTTATACCCTTAATGGAAATAGATTTCTCTACTATTCCAGTGAATCTTCGTGGTAAAGGCTATAGTAAAAATTTAATTGAATATTTGAATAATAATTCAAGCAATGTTGAGTTGATTAATAGTTTTTTAAAATATTTTATTCTTAATGTAGCACAGATAACAATTCCAGGAAGAGAAAACTTTGTATATGGTTTAGAAAGTACATCATCAGATTGGACAAATATGAAATTTATAGCATCTTATGATAATGCTTTTAAAGATGCAACAACAACCACAACTACTACTGTTGCACCATTAGCAACCACAACTACCACAATAGAACCAATAATGATATCTCCGCCTATTCAAACAACAACAACCACATTAGCATTAGCGACTACTACGACAACTATTTTAGCAACAACAACAACCACATTAGCATTAACGACTACTACGACTACTATTTTAGCAACAACAACTACAACTACATTAACTCCAACGACAACAACTACAACTACAATAGTACTCATAACAACCACTACATTAGCACCAACTACAACCACCACATTAGCACCAACTACAACCACCACATTAGCACCAACTACAACCACCACTACATTAGCACCAACTACAACCACCACTACATTAGCACCAACTACAACCACCACTACATTAGCATCAACCACTACTACTACCATATTGATTACAACCACCACTACATTAGCACCGACTACAACTACTACCACATTAGCACCAACAACAACCACTACATTAGCACCAACAACAACCACTACATTAGCACCAACAACTACAACCTCAACAACTCTAATGAATGTTGAAACATTATTTATATATATAGGATAGAAATAGTATGAAACACGAAGAAATTTTAAAACAAACTCAAGATTACTATCAGGGCACAAATGATAATATCATTTCTGTTGGGTATGGTTTTAAAATTTCAAATGGTGTTATGACGGATGAAAAATCTATAGTTTTTACAGTAAAACAAAAGAAGCCAAAAGAATCATTAACAGAAGATGAATTATTACCATCCAGCATAGAAATTAATGGAGATATAATATCTACTGATGTGGTAGAACGTGATATAAAATTAATATGTGATTCATCATTTTATTCTTGGCAAATTACTCCGCCTTCAAATAGAAATTCATCTAGACCACTGAAAGGTGGTGTATCATGTAGTTCAATGCCAGCAATGTCAGCAACAACTGGAACCTTGGGATTTCTAGCATTAGATGCCAATACCAATACTTTAATTGGTGTTTCTAATAATCATGTCTTAATAAATGATGCATTTTTATGTTCAGAAAGAAGCCAGATAGGATTAATTGCTAATATATCTGGAAATACAGCAAGTCAACCACACGAAAGTTTAACCGATAATTTTCCAATAGGATTGGTTAAAAGATATTATCCAATAAGTTCTGAAGAATATAATTATGTTGATGTCGCTCTAATTACAATTAGATCTGGAAGCACATTTAATTCTGGAATATCTTATAAACAAGAAGGATTAAGTGATAGTATTACTGGACTAGGATTAGATTTTGCAACAACGGAAGAATTAGATGCACTTCTAGATACTGATCCTTATTTATATAGTGCTGGTAGAACAACTGGAGGAAAAGGTGAAGGTACTACAAAACTTAGAATATCATCTATAGGTGATACTACATTGGTAGGACCTTATCATAGGCAAGGTATAGATACAAATGCTACTTTTACTGATCTCATTAGTTTTGTTGCAACATCTGGTTCAACAAGACCCTTTAGTATTTGTAATTATCCTATTTGGCATGGTGATTCTGGTTCAGCTTTGATTGCAGATATTGAAGGTACAAAGAAAATTATCGGATTATGCTTTGCTGGTAGTACTACTGTTGGAGTTGCTTGTAGAATAGATCATGTAGCCGATCTCATTAAAGTCTCAGCTTGGAAAGGTGAAAGTGCTAATTTTTCAAACGAAAATATAGAGCAATATACGGTTAATGAATTGAGTAATCAGGTTTCAATAACTATTTCAGGTAAAACCTATTGGCAGGTAGGATTGATAAACCGCTGAATTTAAATAATAAACTATATTATAAATTATTTATACATAAGCATATGGTGCTTTTGTAATTTAATGTATAAATATGATAAAAGAAAAAGAAATAACTGTAAATATTTCATATAGAAATATAACTCATTATAGAAAATTAGGATATAAGACAAATCTTCACGAATTATTAATAATTAACCCTATACATTTATCATCAGTTTCTCATCAAAAAATTACAGCTATTTGTGATATATGCGGTGTAGAAAAGGAAATAGCATATCATAAATATTTAGAAAATGAAAAAAGATGTGGATATTATGGATGTAAAAAATGCTCAAATCTGAAAAGGAGAATAACATCTTTAGATAGATATGGTACCACCAATTATTCAAAAACAGATGAGTGCAAAGAAAAAATATCAAAAAATAATATGGAAAAATATGGAGTTAAAACTACTTTATTAGAAAAGAATACTAAAGAAAAAATAAATAAAACTATATTTGATAAATATGGAGTTAATGAAATTTTATCTTCATCTGATATAAGAAAAAAAATAATAAAAACAAATTTAGAAAATTGGGGAGTTGATCACTTTTCAAAGTCTGAGGACTTTTATGAACTAACATATAAACGGTGGGAATCAGATGCGTTATTTAAATTAAAGAATTATAATATAATTGAATATAACTTAAAAGACGATAGAACTATAGACATAAAGTGCGATCAAGGTTGTGATCATTATTTTAATATAAGTAGTAAAAATTTATATCAGAGAAAGATGATTCAAAAAACAACATTATGCACAATATGTAATAAATTGGATTATAAAGAATCTGCAAGAGAAATGGAACTTGCAAAATTTATAGAATTGAATTATAATGGAATTATTTTAAGAAATTATAAAGAAGAAATATCTAAAGAATTAGATATATATTTACCAGATTTAAAATTAGCATTTGAATATAATGGAGTCTATTGGCATTCTGATATTTATAAAGATAGAAAATATCATTTAAATAAAACTGAAGAGTGTGAACTTAATGATATTCAATTAATTCATATCTGGTAGGACGAGTGGATTAATAAAAAAGAAATTATTAAATCTATGATATTAAATAAACTGAACAAAACACCAAATAAAATATTTGCTAGAAAATGTGAGATAAAAGAAATTACAGATAATAAATTGATTAAAGATTTTTTGAATCAAAATCATATTCAAGGTTTTGTTGGCTCTAAGTTTAAAATAGGATTATTTTATAATAATGAATTGTGTAGTTTAATGACATTTGGAGCAAATAGAAAAAATTTGGGTAATATAAATTTAATTGATAAGTATGAGATGTTAAGATTTTGTAATAAATTAAATGTTAACGTAATTGGTGGTGCATCTAGATTATTCAAATATTTTGTGATAAAATTTATGCCAAAAGAAATTATATCATATGCAGATCGATGTTATAGTAAAGGTGATTTATACCTTAAATTAGGATTTATTTTGAGTAAAAAAACAGAAGTTAATTATTTTTATATTGATAATAATTTAAATAAATTAAATAGATTTAATTTTAGAAAAGATATTTTAGTTAAAAATGGATATGATTCTAAAAAGACTGAATTTGAAATCATGGATGAGTTGGGATACTTAAGAATATTCAATTCTGGAAACTTAAAATTTTTATATAAACTATAGTTTAATTTTTTTATATAAAATAAAAAGAATTTTAAAGATGACTGCTGCGGAAAAAAGAGAGAAAATATCTGAATTAAAGAAAAAAATAGAAGAGACACAAGCGGATTATGATAGAGCAAAAGCGATGCAACTTGCTCTAAAATTAGTAATTAATGGTACATATGGTGCTTTTGCACATCCAAAATTTGTTCTATCAAATTCACATATTGCAAATGCTATTACGGCTATGGGCCGTGACGTAATTCAGTATATGCTCAAAAAAATTGAAAAATATTTTTATAAAGAGTGGCATTTAGATATTGATGCACATAAAAAATTAGGAATAGAATATATTGCCGAAAAAGAAGGCAAATATTACTTATTAAATAGGGATGGTGAGAATATTAATTATGCACATAATTCTCTTGATGAATTAATAACTAAACTTAATTTTTTGAGATCAGATCTAAAAGAAGATAAAAAAATTGTTGAAGGTTATAATGTATTATTTCGTAGAGATATACATGATTTTTCTAATGTTGAAAAAATACTAACTGATTCACCTATAACTATTTACGGTGATACGGACAGTTTATATATTTCATTTCAACCAATGATAGATTCTTGCGGATTCAAAGGTGATGAATTAGATTTCATTCTACATCTTGATAGAGTTATTATTAAAAAATTATTTAATACTTATTTAGATGAATATGCTGCTAAATTTGGTGTAAAAAATATACATGATTTTGAACTTGAAACTATTAATAGATCAGCTCTACATATTCAGAAAAAGAATTATATTAATAATGTGGTTTGGGAGGATGGAATTTTCTATGAAAATTTAAGTTATTTTTATCCAAAAGGTGTAGAAATTGTTAAATCATCTACACCACTTTTTGTTAGAGAAAATATTTATGAGTTTTTAAAATATATTTTTGCAAATCCTAATAATCTTAATATTAGAAAAATACTTTTACTTGTAAAGGATTTGAAAAAACAATTTATGATGGCTGATATTGAAGATATTAGTATGACTACAAGTTGTTCTAATTATTCATCTAAAATTATAGATGATGTTACTGATGTTGTTACTGTTAAAGGTGCTCATTTTGGAGTTAAAGCGTCTGCTTTGCATAATTATCTTTTAAATAAGAATTCTGAATATAAAATTAAATATGATAATATTAGAGGTGGTAGAATAAAATATTATTATTGCAATCATCCTAAGAATAATGTTTTTGCCTATATGAGAAGTATGCATCCATATGAAATAGTTGAAAAAGAAGGTGTTAAAATAGATTATGATGAACAATTTGATGTTTGCATGTTAAGTGTAATAAATAGATTCATTGAACCAATTGGACTTCCAACCATAAATAAGAGATTATCTGTATTAAATTCAATATTTCAAATATGAGACCTGATTGGCACAAAAATTATTTATATTTGGATGTTGTTGGTGCTGGTAAAATCGAAATATCTAAATCTAATGAAGTACGATGCGGTGGTAAAACTGGTTTTAGTTTTGGTGTAGAATGGGGTCAACATGGTTACACTGGTGGACTTCTTTCAAAAGAAGAAGCAATCAGATTAGCAGAATATATATTACAGAAATGTAAACCAAAATCGTTAAGAAGAATTAAATTAGAAAGAATAAATTCTGTTTTATAAATTATACTTTTGAGTAGAATTTGCTAATGAAATTAATTTTTCCATTTTTTCACCATCTAAAGTTAAAGTTCTCAAATATGCATTAAATTGGTCTACTACTTTATCATCAATCTCATACCATCTATTATCTAAATTATCCCATCCTTCTATCATTGGTACATTTTCAGCAACAACCACTTGACCATCACCGTCGCATTCTCCACATCTAATATCACATTCACCACCACACTCATCACAATCTACGTCACCATTACCGCCACATTCATCACATTTTTCACCTTCATCATTTTCACCACTACCACCACATGCAGGACAAGATTTACTTCCAGAGCCGCTACATTCAGGACATTCTTCTCTTCCACTGCCGCTACAATTTGAACATTCTTCAACGTCATCATCAAAATCGAGGGTAAAAGACTGAATAATTTGTAATGCTTTTTTTCCAACCTCTAATATTTCATCCATTTTTAATTCTTTAAACATTTCTTCGAAATCATTGTGTAAATCTATATTATCATAGGATCCGAAACCTTTTGTTCTAGAACTTGCATAACCATTATCAAAGTATTGACTATGGCCACCATTACCAACTTGATAATTATAACTGGCTAAATACATTGCAAATTTAGGTAATTCACCATAAGTGCTAGATACCCAGTCGATAAGTTTATCATAAGACAAATTACTATTTTTTTGCCACTCATCATATAATATATTCAATATTCCTTGAAAAACATGGCCTTCAGCAAAATCTGAATCTTCTATCAATTCTTCTTTTAGTTTATGTTCATTACGCTGAACCCATAGTGATATTGAGTTTTCAATTGACTCAAATAGTTCGTTTAATTTTTTTAAGTGTTTCATAAATTGTATTTTTTTATTGAACCAGGAAGTTCTTTATTTCCAGTGTTTCTATAAATCTCTAACCATTCTATAATTGCTTCTTCTTCTTCATTCATAAATCTCCATTGTCCATAATTTTGCTCTTTATAATCAGGTTCATCATCCCAACGAATATCGAAATCTTCTTCTCTTAAGGCATCAAATTCATCCTGTGTAACTGTAATAATATTACCTTCAGGATAGCCAATCAATTCATATTGATATTTGAGATTTTCAAATATTTTAAATTTAGTTATCATGTTTCTATATATAAAAATTGAGAAAGAAAAAAATATATATACAAGATATGGAAACATCTAATATTATAAAACAGGCAAAATCTGATATATTCAAAGAATTATATACTATAATTAATTTTTATATTAAAAGGGGCGCTAAGCCGGTATCATTAAAAAAATATTATAAAAATAATAAGAGATTTTCTGACCTTTTAGAAGATATTAAAAATAAAGGTGTCAATTTAGTTGAAGATGAAAAAGAGTATCAAAAATTAGTTAGAGTAATACTTAACGATATGTTAGATGATTTTATTGCAAAAGAAAAAGATAAAAAAGAAAATAAAAATATGAAACACATTAAAGAATTTAATTCATTTGAAGTTGAAAATGAATCACTATTTGAATCATACTATGACGATGATGATGACGAATTCAGTTTAAGATCTTATTATTTAAATAAGCTTCAGGATTTCAATAGAAGATTTCAAAATGTAAAGACAGATGAAGAATTGATAGCATTGGAGAAAGATGTAAATGAATTTGAAAAAAAATCTAATTTGGAAGAAATAGAAGGTGAGTGGAGTGATTTTAGAGTATATCTTGATAGAAAGAAAGAAGAAATGTTGATTCTTGAATTCAAATATGATGAATTAAACAATTTGTTAAAAGAATTTAAAGAAGCAAAAACTGAATCTGCTTTAGAATCAGTTATGAATAAAATGAAACAATTGGCAGAATCAAAATCGGAAGATATAGAATTTATGAAAGAATTCGTCAAATTCATAACTATTTACAATAATAACATTGAGAAGGTTCTAAAAAAAATAGGCAAAAAAAGAAAATAATATGAAAGAAGCATTAAATATAACCAAATTTACTGAATGGAGTCCCCTTAATGAATTTCAGATTCCTAATGTTAAATTAGATGAGTTTTTATACAATATCAAATTGGCTGGTTCTAAATATATTAAAACTCTTATTGATTATTATAAAAGTTATGAACAGTATATTGATCTAATGGATAAGAAAAAACATCTCTATAAAATTAATGATATGAGTGGTGATATTCTTGGAACGGAAAGAGTAGTTTTTAAATGTCAGATTTTTGATAAAGAAGATATTGAAAACATCAGAGAAAATTTGGTAACTTTTGCATTATCAGAATTTTATGGAGATATTCCGGATTCATTAAATGTTTTTGGTATTATGATGAAGCCTTTATCATTTATAGATAAAGAAGCATTAAAATTTTCATTTCAACAAACCATAACTTTTGACACCACATTAAATGTCATTTCAACTTTAAATGAAATGACATATGAAAATGAATTTAATGGTTATTATATTTGGAGTGATAAAAATAAAAAATAATTTATAAATATGAAATCAATAAAAACATTTGGAGAACATGCAATAGTAAATTTAAAAGATACTAAAGATAATTGGTCTGCTGAATATCATGTGAATGCTAAAAAGGGTAAAAAACCATTTGTTAAAAAATATGGTATTTATAGTGAAGTTAAAACTAAAACTATTCCAAAAAATGCAGAATATTTAGATCCTGAAAGAGTTGAAAAATATAACGAATTGGCAAAAAAAATTGAAGAATTAAAAGACCAATTAGATAGTATGCAATTATAAAAAATAAATCGAAATAAAAAAAGATTACTATATTAAATAAAAATAAATCGAAATAAAACTAATGAAAGTGAATCTTAGAGAAATAAGAAATTATAAATTATTTTGTTTAGAACATGCAATTTCTTTAGACAGATTAACGAAATATGACAATTTTTTATCTGATAATATTACTTTTGAAAGAGAATTAGAAGAATTAAATATAATGATTAATGATATTAAAACCGAAATAAAAAAAATAGAATATTTTGATGTTGATTTAGAATCTGAGAAAAGTAATATTTGGAGGTATACTTGTCATTTTTCATTTTATATAACCGGTATTATTCGTAAAATAAAGAAAAAAGTAGATAATAATAAAAACGAAAAACTTATTAAAATAGTTTATCCTGAAGGATTTATAAGAAGTTTATATCCTAAAATTGAAATAGAAATTGATAATTTTAATAGAATACATATAGGAGAGATTGCAGAGATATTAAAAAATATTGGTGTAGGTAAAAAATGTTATAAGACAATGATTAAAGAATTAGATTATATATCATCAGATAGTATAGATCGAACAAAAGATGCTGAACTAGTATGGAAATCTATAATTAAAGATAAAAATATTTATTCTTTTGTCTGTGGTGAAAGAATTATTAGTTTTTCTATAGATTATGATTACCAAAAAATAATGAAATTATTAAAAGATTTTTTCAAATATGAATTAATAAACACGCCAGATGATATAATACTTGATGATGATTTTGAAGAAAAATATAAAATAAATAAAATAGAATGATAGAAAAAGACATGCAAGTGAAAGAGTTATATGAATTAAAACATATGAACGATGATATTCAAACTGGATTTGATTACGAAGATGGATTGCTTAGAACCTCCTTTTCTAATGTAATGTTCCAGAACGAGAATACAAATACATTTTTGAATAAATTGAAATCTCTTTTAATCTATACAATTGAATCAAATTTGGTTGCAAGAAATTGGTTCAATTATACTGTTAATAAATATTACAATAAACATAATAATTAAATTGATGCAAAAGAAATATAATTTTTAAAATTAATATATAATAAAAATAAATAAAAATAGTATGACACTTAAAAAATACAACCAGTTTCTAAATGAAAAAGCAGAATCAGAATTCAATGAATTTGCAAAAATTTTAGATTTTTTTAAAAATACTCCAACAGAAGATATTATTGAATTTAGAGATTTATTAGAAGAATTATCATTAGCAAATGAAAGTTTAACTGAGGGTTTATTTACGGATATGATAGATAAACTTAAACTTAAATTTAGAAATATAGTTGATGATAGAATTTGGAAGTATCTTATTAATAAGAAAAAAGATTTTTATGTTAATTTAATAGATAAAATGAATATCTTTGATTTAACTTCATTAGATGATATTTATAAAAATTATCCTGGTTTTAAATTAGAAGCTTTATATTTAGCTGGTGGCATGGATAAAGCTAAAGACGTTGGTGCTGGCTGGAGAATAGTTGTAGAAAATGAATTTGAAAAATATCCAGGCAAAGCAACCGGACTTCCTGAAATTGATCTTAAGGAATTTGGTACTGTTGAACCAAAAAGAGTAGTTGATGGTATTTATTTAGACCAATTTATTGAAAATCCTTCAAAGACTAAAAAATTATATGATAAACCATTAATTCTTAATCCAGTTAGAAAAGAGGTGGATAGAACAAAAGATCAAGATTTTAATATAGCTGCTAAACAATATAAAACATTTGCTTCAGAAACTGAACCTGAAGAATACGAACCAATGATAACACATATTAGAAAAACTTTATCAACTAGTATTGAACCTGGTGATGAACATTTAGTTAGATTGTCAGATAGTATTGTTTTAGGTCTAAATACTGCAGCTGCTGCTGGAACCTATGGTGAATTACAAACACAATCATTTATGAATAAACCTATATTTGTCTATATGACAGATGAAAAATGGTCATTCTCTGATTTTAGTATGTGGTCGTTCCCACATTTTTCAAAGTTAGCTAGAAATACTGATGAAATGAAAGTTTTGGTGGCAACTATTATGAATTATGTCTAAATTTCTTAAAACATACGAGAATTATTTAAAAGATAAGTTAGAAAGCTTAAAGAAATTAGTGAAAGTAGTTAGTTTTATGGAAAAGAATAAACTAACTACTTTTATTATGGCTTTTGAGACCAATGGCGGTATTCTTTTTAATGATATTACCAAAAAAGATGATGGTAAATATTATTTAGAATATGAATCCGGATACGGTCCTATTGGTCCTTCTGGTCGTCGTAAAGTTCTTACTCACGTTGAAGAATTATCTGTAGTGCCCGATAATGTTATAGAAGATTTAATGAAAAATTGGGAAGACATATCATCTATAGAAAGATTGTTAGAATTAGGCTTTAGTGATATACAAAGTCTTATTAATATATATAAGGCTAATAAAAAACCTATTAAATTTAATACTTGGATGTTCGGTATGCTGGTTGAAAGTGATTTACAAAAAGAAGCTAATAAATTTGAATTTCAAAATGTGCTTTTTTCAACTCATCCAGAAGCATTTGAAGTTTTTGCTGATGAATGTCAAGATGGTTTAGAAAGATCAAAAGAATATAATTTTGAACCCTTAAAATTACACCCAAGAACAAAGATAAAATTTAAAAAATTGTATGATAATTGGATTCTAAAACAAAATGCTAAAAAATATAATTTATAACTCCTCGACGAATCTTGCGATATCAATGTCCATCAAAAAAAGAGTAGTTATTTGACTACTCTTCTTCTTTTAAAAGGTTATTAATCTTATATTTTCTTTCTTTTTTAATATCTTTATACTTAAAAACTACATCATCACGTTCAATTTCCTTATCAAAAAATACATCTATATGATTTTTACCAATCGTAATAGTACCTAAATACCCAGGCTCACGTTTTATATCCATAAACATATCCTCAGGTATAAAATCCCAATCTAAGTATTCTAAAGCTTTTGGATTTATACAGATATAATCAAAGTTATATTTCTCAAATAATATTTTAATTTCTTCCATCATATGATCAAACTATTTATCTTCTTTAATTTATTTCTTCTTTTAATATGACTTTATTATCATCTAAATTTTCAAATTCTTTATTATTTTGCTCTATCATATTTGATAGATGCTTCATTTTATTTTTCCGAATTTCTTTAATATCTTCTTCACTTTCAAGCCACTCTATTTTTGTAGAATCAACCAATGATTCGAAATGATTTCTAACGTAATTAGTTACATTTTCTTTCTGAGGTCCAATTTCCGAATGTGTCCAAATAATATCTATATAAAGAAATTCAATTTTACTTTTACCGTTTTTATATTTATCTAGTTCTTTAACATAAACTAAAACATCAAAGTCAAATTTTTTCTTATTAATATTAGTAAACGTTAATTGAGATTTATAGTAACCTTTTCTTAATTTTGAATCTTGTTTTAACTTATTGAATTCATTTACGAGACTTTCATATTTCTCTTTGTAAGCAGAATGCTCCAATGTATTCTGTTTTAATGATTCTAATTTAGAAACTTTGAGAGCTAATTCTGAGTATTTAGCATTCGCCTTTTTATTTTCAGAAGATAGAAAAAAATTGTTTACGAACATCATAAAAACAATCACAGACAATATAACAATGGTGGTAATCATAATTTATAATTTTTAGTTATACAAAGATAATAAAAGTTATAATATAAAAAAAATTTTAATATAAATCTTCACTAGTTAATTTATAATCATCCTCTGTTGATATGAATTGTTCAGCTCTTATCGCAATCTTACTGGCTTCTGCTCTATCAACAAATCTATTATATGAAGTCAGAAACCCTTGTATTTGTTTTATTCCAGATTTTGGTGCTAAGTTATGAGTTAAAACATTATAAATAGCAAGACAATTAGCATGTCTCAATCCTGCAATAACATATCCGGTGAATATATTTCTAGGTTTACAATGTGGATTTTCATACTTTTTTTTATCATCAAACCATATGGCAGAACAAACAATATACTCCGCATTTAAGTTCATTTCTTTGCTGGTTTTATCATCATCAACATTCTTTTACCTTCTAATTTTGGCATATATTCAGGTATACCAATACCAGTAAGCTCTTCTGCAAATTTTAATAGTACCATTTCACCTTTTTCTTTATAGGTAATCTCTCTTCCTTTAAAAAATACAGATACTAAAACCTTATCATTATCATTCAAAAACTTCTTAGCATGAACTAACTTGAAATTAAAATCATGATCATCTGTATTAGGTGTCATTCTAATTTCTTTAATTTCGGATTGATTTTGCTTTTGTTTTTTCTTCTGCTCCTTCTCTTTTTTCTTCTTGTCATACAGAAATTTCTGATAATCAATAATTTTACAAATTGATATACCACCATTTGGCTTTGAAATTTCTACCAAATCTAATTCCATTTCTCTTGCCATTTTTAAAGCTAACTTAGTGTCAATCACACCATTTTCGATATTATCACCTACTAGTCTGATAGTTTGTTCACTAAGTAATCTACCATTAATTCTGTGCTGAATTTCTTCTTTCCTCATTTAACCTTTTATTTTTTAATTTATTTTTATAAAGTATTTATATTTTTAAGTTTTTCTTTACGAACTTCTTTTATATAATACGTTGACATTTCACTTATTGCTGAATTTAAAATTATATCTTCTTTTTTATTTATTACTTCTTCATTTTTATTTTTCAAATGTTTTTTTATTTTTTGTACATATATCCATAATTTAGTATTATAAAATATATAATATCTTCCAATATTAAAAATAAAATCATCTTTGGTTTTGAATTCAATTTTATTGTTGAATTGAAAATCATCTATTATAAATTTATTACCATTGATATTTGGACTAATGAAATTTAATGAACCATCTCTATACCATGAATCTATATCATTATCAACTGATAAGAAAAACATTTTTAATATTTCTTCTTTATGTCTCATTTTTTTTATTTTTATAAAGTATTTATACTTTTAATTTTTTATTTAATTTCTGTTAGAGAGGTTTTAGGAATATTATCATAAGTATAAAACGAATCAATGTTCGGAAATTTTGGATCTATGTATAATTTAATTTTATTAACAAGTCTCATATCCACTTTAAATATAATAGGTTTAATTAAATTCTCAGAGAAAGATTTAGCATCATCTAAGCTATCAAATAAATAAATTCTTTCTGGATGATTGTCAATTTGCTTTCCACTTTTTGATACAATTCCTTTTTGAAGAATCGAATTTCTATGATTCCATTCAGTAACATGATACATATAGATTTTAATTCCATTATCTTCAAAATCATACTTTTTATTAAAATATATTATTAAATTTTTATTATTCATATATGAAGATACATCAATACCACTTATATGCTTCTCATTATTATCATCATACCATAATGAAATATAATAGCCTGTTAAATTTAATAAAGAATAAAATTCATCATATAATTTTTTATCTTTCTTTACTTGTAATTCTAATTTTACTGCATCTGAATTTGTAGTAATTGAAAAAATTATATTATATCTATTCAATAAATCTGACATTTTTTCAGCAAAAATAGTGTATGAAACTGATATAATTAATCCTTCTTTAATTATATCATTATTGTCTTTTAATAGTTTGTCAATTAAAAAATTATCGTAGGTTAAACTTTTCATGTTTTTTTATATTGTGTATAAGGTTTCTTACTATTCTGTGGATATAATGAAGAACCTAAATATAATTTGTCAAATAAATCATTGCTAAAGTAATTAAATAATTTTAATTTATTATAAGATATTTTCAATCTCATTAATATATTGTTCATTATCCATAAAATACGGAATTCTTAATAATTTTATATTATTATTAAAACAATATTCTGTTTTTATTTTATCTTTTTCTTTTATTTCATTGAATGTTTTATCACCACCAAAAAATTCTATTGATTTAAAGTGTTGTATTCCGTCATATTCAATACAAGTATTATAATTTGGTATATAAAAATCAAATTGAAGTTTCTTTTTAAATTTACATTCTTTAAAAGAATATTGTCTGTGATATTTAAGACATTTTTCTTCTAATATCCGTTTTATTTGATTTTCGCCTTTTGATAAATTACAAATTGGACAATTTTGTCCATTTATATGATGATTTGGTGTTTGCTCAAATATTCCGTGCTTAGAACATATAATTTTAATTTTTAAATTTGCTTTTTTATACTCTGATAAAGAATAATCATATTTATTATCATGAATTTCATTTGCTAATTTTATGAAATCTTCTGTTGTTCTATTTTTACCAGCACATTTTGGACAACCTTGTTTATGTCCAATATGTAAATTAGGTGATTGTTCAAATTCTCCATGTATAGAGCAAATTAATTTAACTTTCTTTTTGCCATTAATATAATTAACTAGTGAATAATCATACTTATCATCATTTATAATTTTAGATTTTCTTATAAATTCATCAGTTGTTAATTTTTTCATACCTGAACATTTAGAGCATCCGATACCTTTCAGATGAGACCCCGGTAATTGATTAAAGTCTCCGTGATCAGGACAAGTTATTGTAACCTTTGTTATAGAATTTATAAAAATGGTCTTATCATATATAAATTTATTATTATGTATATTTTTTGATTTTCTAATAAAATAATCTGTATTCATAATGTGTCCAGAACAAAATGGACAATTTTGTCCTTTTAAATGATTATTTGGTGTTTGCTCAAAAATACCATGTATAGGACAAATTATTTTAACTTTTGTCTTAGAGTCAATATAATTAATTAAACTATAATCATATTTATCACCATGTATTTGCTTAAATTTTTGTTTTATTTCACTATTATTTGGTTGATATACTCCAGAACATTTAGGACAGCCTTGACCTATTGAATGCTTGTATATACTTTGCTTAAAAATGCCATGCTCATTGCAAATTATATCTATTATTTGCTTGATTCCATTATATTCAACGAAAAGAGAATAATCATACTTATTGATATGTTTTTCATTAAAATTGCTTAATACTATATTTTTTTCTAACTTTTTTGGCATAAAGTATATATAAGTATATAAAATTATTTTTTTGTATTCTTAGGATATAGTGTATCGTTTAGATATATTTTATCAAATAAATCATTAGAGAAATATTTATTTAAATTTATTTTTTTAAAGGTGTCAATATTATTTATTTTTTGAACCATTTGATTTAAATCTTTTATTTTCATTGCATATTTCTTAGCTTCGTGCTTGTCTTTTTTATTTTTTATTAAATCTTCGATTAATTTTTGCCATAAAAATACTTTATAACCTTTTCCCAGCATTGTTATTGCTTTTTTAATGCCTACCATGTCATTATCAAAGAAAAATTGTATTTGCAATTCTTCTGAAAGTAGAAAAGACATTTCATCTATAGAATTTAGTCCTATGGCTCCAATGCTATTATTTCCAGTCATAAAAATTGAATCTAAGTAACCTTCAAAGATGGTGACTGGTTGATCCCAATTTACATTCAATATATTATAAAAATTTGAAATTTTATTATAAGACACAGCTTCAATTTCATCAAGTGGATCATCAGGATGAATCATATTATGCAATTTTTCAAAATTGAAAGTTTTAAACATCCTCTTATCACCTGGTTTCAAGTTCCTTATCTGCAGTCCTAATACTTTTTTACCCGACTTATTCAATAATACTATTACTTTTTCTTTCCATTTTGGCGTAATGGAATATTCAGCTTCATATATATTAGTAAAATTTTCTATTAAACGTTCATATTTTAAATATTGATAAACTGCTGAATTGAGTTTAACCGGTGAAAATTTAGAAAATTGGGTTTCAGGATGATTATTGAGATATTCTGTAAGAAAATCAATATCTATTAGACGATCAAGCTTTTGAATAACAACATTATCCTCTTTTTTGTATGTAATGTTATTATCAATATAATTATAGATGTCTAATTTCTTTTGTAAATCAATTTCTATATTGAAGGTTCTGAGAAGTTTAATAAATGAGCGGGAACATCCACTTTCGTTGAAACAGATGTACTGCATATTTTTCAGATAAAGATTGCCTCTCTTTTTTGATGCAACTCGTTGACTATCAGAGCATATAGGACAGGCGAAATTTAATCTTTCTGGATAATCCTTTATGATTTTTTTCTGAGGTTCAGAATGTACGTGATTGAGGATTTCTTGAATTTTGGATTTTATATAAACTCTATCTAGTTCTTCAGCCATATATTAATGATGTTAACATATCTTTTATATTTTAGATTGAGAAGAAAGTTTAATTATAAAAATATAACTTTTATTTTTTTATATTCTATAAATTTAGTATCTTTGTTTACTTAAAATTATTCTATATGAACGAAAACGGTTATTGTTATTTGACGATTGAGAGAAATAGTGATGGAACCGAAATTACTCACAATGGATATAAGAAAATGGGATGTTAAATTTTGTTCTATATTCAAATAATTTTAAAATCTTCATATCAATTATATATTGATTTTTAAAAATAAAAAACCTCTCTATTCAGTAGAGAGGTTTTTCTTAACTATATTTCTTAATAATTTTTTAATTTTTTGTCTGGTTGATTTTTTACTTTTAACAGTATTAAGCTCAACCTTCCACCAATTTAACCATCCTTTTCCGAGTTTCTTAGTATGAAAATCAGGATAATTATATCTAAATTTATCACGTATGCCGTATGGTCTCATTCAATTTTTTTAATTTTTTTCTTCTTTGTAATTTAATAATGTCTATATTAAAAATCTCTCTTATTTCATCTTCATTTAAATGAAGAATATCATACATTTCAAATTCGCCAGATTCTACTATACAATGATATTTATGATTCCAACCTGATGGTATAATACAAATAGATATAGCTTTTTCTTTATCATAAAAGCAATAAGTTTTTAAACTTTTCTGTTTCTTGAAATTATACTCTTGATCAAATTCAACGGTAGAAGGAAAACGTGAGTTGAACATTGAAAACTTTGTGCGTGTTTTCATATATCCTCAATTCTTTTAAGTTTTTTAAATCGTTCATACTTTAATACATCAGTTTCATCAAAAGCATCTCTCAAGTCCGGATACTGATAAATAGACCACCATTCCGAGTCATCATACTCTCTTCTATCCATCCAAATACCATCTTCACAGTATATTACACCAAATAACTCTTGTCCACCATAACCATTATCGTATACTCTATCCAAGAAATTTAAAAAAATCTCATATTCCTCATTTGTATAAAGAGGTTTTAATTTAAAATTAAACAATTCAGTCGTAGTATGAGAATATGTCTCATCAAAAGAAATCCAAGCAGCAATTACCTTATAATTTTTTGTGAGATCTAAAAATTCATTTTTTGCATTAATTTCAGCCATTTGTAATTTTATTTAATTTTTCTAATTTAATCTTTCTCCACTGTTGCTTTGTTGGTACAATTAGAAGTTCTTCACCAACTAATCTTTCTATAATACAAATAGTTCTTAAATCTAACTGATTTGGATAACGTTCATAACTTTCTAATATTTGTATTACTGAAAGCCGATTATTTTTACTTAATTCTTTATTTTCTAAAACATATTTTATTTTAGCAATAATTCTTTCACCTGCAGAAGGCATAGTTTAATTTATTAAAAAATTGGCGGAGTGAGAGAGATTCGAACTCCCGGATCCCTTGCGAGACCTCCAGTTTTCAAGACTGGCGCGATAGACCGCTCTGCCATCACTCCATTAAAAGTTATATATATATATTCAAAAATATTTTTTGTTTTCATAATTTTTTATTATATTTGTATATGTATCACTAATAATTCTAACTACTATGGATAATCAGAATTTCTTCAAAACTTTAGTACTGGCACCTTATATAATGAAGGCATCCGTACTCATCGGTGTTAGACGCAAAACTGGTGGTAACCAATTTAGACACTCTTTTGCTACACTGGGTATTTTACTTGACTACAAGTATTTTGATGATCCGATTCTTCTTAAAGCATCTTTGATGCACGATGTGATTGAAGATGTTGATTCTCAGGACTATAATGAAATTATAAATATTGATAAAGATGGTCCTTCTGTACTTAGTTTAGTTCTTGAAGTAACTAGAAGAAAAGATGAAACTAAAGTTGAATATCTAGAAAGAGTTCAGTTTGCATCAAAAAATGCTAAAATTTTAAAATGTGCTGACCGGATTCAAAATCTGACTGACTTGCATCTGGACACCCACACTAATCAAAAAATATCTGATTATTTGGATCAGACCGAAAAGTATATTTTACCATTAGCGAGAGAGGTTAATCCTGATTTTGAGAGAGAAATTATAGACTTGATTAAAATTAGAAGAAATATGTGTGGATGAAAAGTTTTTTAGTTTTTATATATACTTAAAAAAACTTAAACTATGGCTATTTTAAAAGAAAAGGAATGGAAATACGGACTTAAAGTGTCTTATTGGATAATATCAGCTGTGCAGACTAGATGGAATAAAGTTTACATTTTAACACCAATGAATACTAGTAGTGGAGCAACATCGGTTACTATTTATGGATACATAGATAAAGACTCAAGATTAAATAATCTAAATGACTATGTACCAGATTATACAGTTATTAAGGAAATTCCAGGTGTAGGCTATACATTAGCTGAACTTTATGAGAAGATTAAAGAGTCTAAAAAAATTATCAATTTGCTTCATCCAGAGATTCAAGAAATTAAAGATATTAATGGTAATATTGTTGTACCTTATCAGTCAGCTGAGTACGAGGAAGTAGAAACGAATTGGTTCTCAGATGCTGTTGATGATATTTAAAGATATTCTCATACCTGTTCTTTAATAAAAAAGCCTTTATATTTAGAGGTTTTTTATTTTTAAACAATTTACTTATTTCTAAATATGATTATGTATGAAAGAAATTTTTATTAAAAATAAAAAAGCAACTTACGAATATACTCTATTAGAGGAATTCATTGCAGGAATTCAACTTGTCGGGACCGAAATTAAATCAGTTAGAAAAGGTAAAGTTTCTCTTGTCGATAGTTATTGTTCATTTGTTGGTAACGAATTATTTTTAATAAATTCACATATTGCTGAATATGAACTAGGTAACATATACAATCATGAACCTAAACGTGATAGAAAACTCTTGCTCACTAAACAAGAATTAAGAAAAATTCAAAAAAAAGTAAAGGAAAAAGGACTTACCGTTATACCCGTAAATATGTTCATAAATAAAAAAGGACTCTGTAAAGTAACTATTAGTATAGCAAAAGGTAAAAAATTATATGATCGAAGAGAAGATATTAAACAAAAAGACTTAAAAAAAGATCTTTCATATCATTAATTTTTGTATCTTTGTAGAAAATTATTTATGATAAAACATAGAGATTCATACGGAGGAAAAGCTAGAAAATACTCAAGAAAAGGATTTATCTGTTCTTGTGAATGTTCAATCATTATATCAATTGGTAAAACTGATCATATAACTGATCTCATAATGGTTAAGTATAAAATAGAACCAACAGGAAATGTTTATATTGATGATTGGAAAAAATACTCTTGGTCTACACCAACTATTTGGGCAAAATTCAAAGAAATCATTGAAATTCCAGAAATATTCAGTAAAATGAATGATGATGAATATATTATCTACACCAGCTATTTTCTAAGAGATAAAGTTCAAGTACCTTTTATTCAGAACATAGAAATTCTTAATTCAGATAAATATCTCTTAATTAAAAATCAGGAACTTAGAAAGAAAAAATTAAAAAATATTGGATCTAAAATTTAATATATAATAGAAAAATTATATTATGCCAGGACTACCTAGAAAAAGTACTAAGAAACAATTTCTCAATCTAATGAAGAAATCAGGTAAAAGCAAAACTAACACAGCTGCTGGTGCTTATAAACCAAGCAGCAATATTTCAACCGTTGAAAGAAAAGTATTTAGTTATCAACAATTTGTAGAAAATAAAAAATAATTTTAGATTTCTAAAAATATAGTTATATTTGTAAATCTAACAAAAAAATAGAAAAAAATGAAAAACTTACAAAATTTTGAAAATTTTAAAGATTTTTTACCACCAGGTATGAAAATTGAAGATTTTATAATAAAAAATGCAGATAATTCAGATCATCTTAATTTTTATAGTAAAAAATTAAAAATATTTAAACCAGTCGAGATTAAATTATTAAGAAATCTTTCTGATATATTAAAAGATCGTGAAAGTGATTATTTAGAAATTGAAGAAATTGAAGACGATGATTTAGAAGCTGGTCAAATATGTGATATGGAAGCAACTCCAGCTGAAATTTATATAAATTATTGTGGTAAAACTTATTATGAAATAAACGAACCACAAGATTTTATTGAGAATGTTGATTTCGTGTTTGTTTAAAAATAATTTGAAAAAAGATTAAAATAAATTTGGTACATTAAAAACTTAACCCTATATTTGTAATGTCAAAAAACAGCCAGAAAAAAATAGAAAAAGATGACTTTTTTTGATAAATATATAAACAAAAGAAAAAAACTGAATATAATAATAACAAAGTAAAACTTAAAAAAATGATGGCAACTGTAAAACATAGTAAATCCTTTAAATTTTGGTCAAAAAACCAAGGTTCGGATTCTCTATGTCTTACTGATAAGTCATAAAAATACTTAAAATAAGATAAAAACAAAAATCCGAACCCTAAAAAAGTTCGGATTTTTTGTTTTTAATCGTTTTTGTTCTTTGACATATTGGAAAAATAAAATACAAGTTATAAGTATGATAGCTTGGCGCAAAAAAGAGCACCCGACTTATACTTATAACAAAACGACTGCGTAGCTCAATTGGTAGAGATCCTGTCTTTTAAACAGGAGGGTTCTTTATGACGTTGTGGGTTCGAGTCCCATCGCAGTCACTTTATTTATAAATAAATTAAAAAATCATAAGTTAGGAACTCATATTTTTTATATATAGTAATAAAAAAAAAACGTTATGACAAGCATTATAGAAAAACTTAATTGGAAAGAAATTCAGAAATATTATGATGAAGGAAATACTTGGAAAGATATATCTAAAAAATATAAAATATCAATTGGTTCTATTAGTAAAGCTTCAAAAAACAATCTATTAATTTCAAGAAATGCATCTGAATCTATGATAGTATATTTTAAAAATAATACTAGAACATTATCAGAAGAAACAAAAAAGAAAATATCAGAATCAAGAAAAAAATATTTAATGCAAAACCCTGATAAAGTACCTTATAAATTAAATCATTATTCAAAAGGTCCAAGTTATCCTGAAACTTATTTCGATGAAATTTTTCAAAGTAAATTTAAGTATGAAAAATACTTACAAATAGGTTATTATCACATAGATTTTGCAATAACAACTAAAAAAATAGCAATTGAAGTGGATGGAGATCAACATTATCTTGATGAAAAGATCGTAGAATCAGATAAAAGGAAAAATAAGTATTTGATCGATAAAGGTTGGGATATAATTAGAATTAAATGGAGTGATTATCAAAAAATGAAAAGATTAGAAAAAGAAAAATATGTACATGAATTAGTTAATTATGTTAATCATTTAATATCAATAAAACCTGAAATAAAAATACTACCAAAGTATATATGTAAATGTGGAAATAAAATGAGCAAAACAGGTAAAGTATGTACTAAGTGCTCACATTTTAATCAAAGAAGAGTAAAAGATAGACCTGCTAAAGAAGAATTGATATTAATGATTAAAAATAGTAGTTTAGAAGCAGTTGGAAGAAAATATGGAATAACTGGAAATGCAGTTAAAAAATGGTTAAAATAAATATGCGGATGTAGCTGAGTTTGCGTTCAAGCGCCTGCCCGAAGAGCAGGAGTAGGTCGGTTCGATTCCGACAATCCGCACAAAATGGTACGGTGGGAGTGGTTATAGGCTTCTAATCCTTAATTCGGGTTGGACCAAACAAGTGAATGTGATTCGACTCTCACTCGTATCACAAATTGGGTGTGTGGTGTAATGGTAACATAGTGGTCTCCAAAACCATTGTTCTGGGTTCGACTCCTGGCACTCCCGCAAAAATACATCTGCTCATTGGTGTGACCAGTCGGCTCCAACCCGATAATGCGTAAGCGTGGCTGGGAGTTCAAATCTCTCCAGATGTGCAAAGAAGAATTGTCTTAGGCGGTGAAACCGTTGGATGGTCAGTTGTTGAAAGTAAGAGCATTAAAGACCGTGCCGATTCTGGTTCGCAGAGATAAAATTACAACTTGACAATTCTTCTCTTTTTGGAGGTGTAAGTCCATAATGGTATTGGCGCAGTCTTGAAAACTGTTCACCGGTGAAAGCCGGTGTGTGGGTCCGAATCCTATCACCTCCGCCATTTTAGAAAAAAAAATAAAAGCTATTGAATTACTTGGGGGCAAATGTGAAATATGTGGTGATAATAATATTTTTCATATGGTTTTTCATCATGATGATATAGAAGATAAAGAAGATACCATATCTCAAATATTATCAAAGAGATGGAGTGAAATAGAAAAAGAAATCGTCAAATGTAAATTATTATGTGATAATTGCCATAGAGAATTACACTATAACGAGAAAAATAAAGAAATAAGAAGAACAGCAAAAGAATTAATAGTTAACTATCGAGGTAATAAATGTGAAATTTGTAATTATGATAAATGTTTATCTGCGTTAACATTTCATCATAAAAATAAAGACGATAAAGAATACAGTATAGCAAAAAAATCATTAAGAATTACCGATATACAAGAATTAACTGAAGATATATTGAATGAAATTAATAAATGCGAATTATTATGCTCTAATTGTCATCGAGAGAAACATATTGATATAGATGATTTTGATCTAAAAAAAATTTATAATAAGAAAGAAAATTATAAAGAGATACAAAGAAAAATAGATAGAAATAAAATTTTCGAAATGTATTTTAATAATAAATTAAAAATTATTGAAATATCAAGATTATTAAAATGTTCAAGAAGTACAGTAAGTGAAATAATAAAAGAAGAAAGAAATAAAAGAAAATAAAAGAATACTTACAGCAAAACAAAGGAAAAAAGCAAAACTTCAAAATTTGTAATAAGGTTCAAACCCTAAAAAGTATTCTGTTTTTGGAGGTACTCATTTGGTGTGATATACCGCCTCGAAAGCGGTGAAATCGGTGATGAGCCGATGTGAAGATTCAAATTCTTCTGCCTCCGCCTATTGGAAGATTAAGTCCATAATTGGTATTGGCGCAGTTTGCTAAACTGTTCATCGGTGAAAGCCGGTGTGTGGGTCCGAGTCCCTCATCTTCCGCTGTGTTGTTAGCATAATTGGAATAATGCGCCTAACTGTGAATTAGGTATATGGAGTTCGAGTCTCCGCAACACCCTAAATGGTAAATATAGTGTTAGCGGTTAGCACGAAAGATTGTGGTTCTTTTAGGGTCGGTTCGAATCCGATTATTTACCCCAATGGAGAAATACCCAAGTGGTTAAGGGGTACGCCTGGAAAGCGTATAGGTCGGGAAACTGGCGCAAGAGTTCGATCCTCTTTTTCTCCGCCAACTAATTAATATTCAATAAATTAACAACGGGAAAATAATTCTCAGTAGGTGAGAAACTATTCTGAAAAGAATAATTACAGCAAGAATCATATATTGGTTCGATTCCAAATTTTCCCGCCATGGAGCAGTTACCAAGTTGGTCAAGGTGGTAGACTGAAAATCTATTTATGTAGGTCCGATTCCTACCTGCTCCACTAAGGCTTGGCGATATCCGGTAAGCCAAATGAATAATTGAGTACCTAGCGGACGGCAATCCGCAACAATGAGAAAGATTATTCTGAGGAAGTATCGCCTTCCACCTTGCCGGGTGGAATTTTTTGACCTCGTAGCAAAATTGGTTACCGCACCACTCTTTTAAAGTGGGGATTATGGGTCCGAGTCCCATCGGGGTCACATTGTTCAGATGGCGGAATGGTAGACGTAAGGCAATGAGTAAGTCCTTTATGTGAGTAACGTCCATATGAAAAGCAAGTGCGAAGCCAGAAATGGTGAATTGCAGGTTCGAGTCCTGTTCTGAACAATAATTGGGTTCGTATCATAATTGGTTGTGAAACTGACTCTTAATCAGTGCTGTGTGGGTTCGAATCCCACCGAGCCCACTTTTTTATGAAAATATTTTTATATATAATCATACTTATGATAACAAAATTTTATGATTATATTAATGAAGTTAGATTATCTGATGTTTCTAAAATTACATCTGATAATGAACTAATTAAGAAATATAAAGAAAAGGAGTTTGAGGTAGAAAAAAATTTGGTAAAATTCATCACTATTAATAAGAAAGCTCTCAACAAAAAATTAAGATTTAATATATCTTATTTTGATAATTTTACACATCAAATAATAAAAAGAATTGAAGAAAGAACATCTTTAAAAAGTATTGAAGAATTTAATAACATACTAAAAACAATGTTGAACATATTAGTAGAAGCAGAATATTTAGATGTTCATAAGAAATATGGTTGTTATTTTAATGATTATCACTTTACTATAATATTTTAACCTATTGACTTTGAAAAGAAACCGGAAATAAAAATTATTACAATAATTTCTGGATTTACTGATAATTTATTACAAAAAACTTTTTCTATTTAAAAATATTTTCCGTATATTTGTATCACTAAAATAATAAAAATTATGTCAGAACAGAGAGATAAAGAAATTTTCGTAAAGATGTGTGCTAAACTTCAACAGGGTTCTAAAATTTATTATCCTGAACAGGAAATTCTACATTCTTCTGATAATAAAGAAATAATAGAATATGAAAATTATAATTTTCTTTTAGAAAAAATGCAGAAATTAGAGACTCTGATAAATTCTGATTTATCTCTTATTGAAAAAGACATTGAAACTGAAATTTGGGAAATGATTTAAATCATGTCAGAAAAGAGAGACAAAATTTTCGTAAAAATGTGTGCTTTAATTATCATTTAATTAATTAATAATTATATTTTTATGTATATATAAATAAATTTTTTAGAAAATGATGCAGGAAAAATTGCGGTTATGTACTCATTCATAACAGATCTCCAAAGTCGTATTTGATACTCCTGAGGGATGAAAGTTACCCAAGAGCAATATCAGGCAGAGTACATGAATGCATCATTTATTTTTCCAATATGTTATATTTTAATTATTCCTCTATTGGAAAATTTATAATTTTTTATAATTTCCTCCATAACTTGTTCAACTGAGGGATGACATCTATAAATCATTGGATCAGGATCTATATCTTGTCCAATAGTATCTGGTGTTTCTAAACAAAAGGCGACAGGAGGCATTGTAGAGTGATTATTATTATATCTAACACAATTTTTCATGTCTGATGAGCAAAGCAATTTGCATTCGCCTAATACATAGGAATATTTATAGATTTGATTATTTTTTCTATATGGTGCTCTTAATCTTGGGTCTATAGAACTTCCTAATTGAATGATGTATGTATCGGTTGTTCCGGCAAGGTGTAGTATGCCAGAATCCATTGTAATAACCATAGAGGCTTTATTTAATACATGCCAAGTTTGATGTATATTAATTTTGTTTGTTAAATTGATACCATTATCAATATTTAAATTATAGACAGGCTTTTGTATATGATAAGTTCCAAATTCACTTGAATCTCGTCCTATTGCAACTATTGGTATGCCTAAATTATTTAATTTAAATATTAATTCTTGCCATCTTTCTTTTTCCCAACTTCTTGATGGCCAAGTTTTTGATGGATGAATTACCACATAATTTTGTGGAAGGTTTTCTATTGGTTGATAAGGATCTGGATAGAATTCTATATTCATTTCATTGGATAATAGTTGAAATCCTGCACTAATTGCATGAAATTGTCTTATATCTATTCGTGTATGAAGAAGTTTATCAGGTCTAAATGATTCTATTAATATATCGTTTGAACCAGCATTATAATCGTTAGTTAATTCTATATAGGGGAAATTTTTAAGTAATTCTTTCTGATATGTAAAAACATGAATTTTTTTGTTATATACTTGGCTTAGATGTCTAATTGTTGGAATTGCACATAATGTATCACCTATGCTATGAGAGCCAACCAAAACCAATATTCTATCAGGCATAATAATATTTTTTAGGGATTATATAAAAAAAAATAAGAGAAAGTTAAATTATTTTCTAAAATTCGTTATCTTCATCATAGAGAGTAGAAAAAGGATCTTCCTCATTTTTATAAGTGAATGTTTCTGCCATCTTAGATATTTCATCTTGTACATCTAGAATATCATTAGCTAATTCTTTTGATTCTTTTGTATTTAAGTATATTAATTCATTAATTGTGTCGTTCAATCCTTCTATTTTATATCCGAGCATTTTTTCAGCATCAAGTAGCATTTCGTCAAATTCATCTTGTAGCTCATTCATCTCAGTATTGATTAAATCTTCGTTGATGTTTTTCATAATTTCTCGTTATTTTTAAAAATGGAACCAAATTATATACTATATATTAAATATTTTTAATTCTCGATGAAAGTATTTTCTTAAAAATAAAATAAACTTTGTTAGAGTGTTATAATATAAAAGATTAAATCAATCTCTTGTATTGATTCAAAAATAAATTAAATAATTATGTTAGAAGAACTTTATGCAAAATTAGAAGAGCAATTCGCAATTGTTAAAGAAAGACATGCAAAATTTGTTGAAAAGGGTAATAAAACTGCTGAGGCCGATGTTCGCAAAGCATTGGGTGAAATTAAAAAATTAGTTACACCTTATAGAGCAGCATCAGTTGAAGCAACCAAAAAATAATCTAATGTTATTATTAGGTTAAAAAAGAAGATTATTTTAATCTTCTTTTTTTATTTTAAATATAAATTGTATCTTTATAAAAAATTTATGATATGTTAAACGTAAAAGAAATGAAGCAGGAAATTGAGGATTTCTGCATAAAGTTAATTTTAGATTCAGAATTGACAGATTGGGATAAAAAATCTATGCGGGGCGCATTATTTGTTGATAATATTGTAATTTTTGCGGATAGTAACCAGAAGATATGGCATCATATTCACCAGATAAATATTTTATAGTTAAAATATATAAAAATACTAACTATAATGATCTAGAGTATCAATTTAATTTAGGTACGAAATTCTATTTAACAAAGTTTGAATCAATATTTCCAAATAAAGAGACTAAAAAGTTAATTAAGTTGACTAAACTCCTTAGTCAAAAACATCATGAAATAGAAAAATATATTAAAAATAGAGCTGCATTTAATGAAATATCAGCAGTCTATAAATTGCTACCAGTTAAACATCTGAGGAAGAAGAAATTAGAAAATTTAAAGATGAACAATGATTTATAGTAAAGGAGATATTGTAAGATTTCAGGATCCTTGGTTCAAACTAAGTTGGATTGAAAAAAAATTAAATATACTTGATCCAATAGGTAATGTTAGGAAAGAAAAATATATTATTACAGGTTATATGAATCAAAGTCATTTCAATAAAATTGCATCTAAGCAATCAATTATATTGACTGAAACTTTAGAAATAAATAATAATGAATTATTTATTGTTCAAGATTATTTTAGTGGACCATTCGGAGGTGATTATATTGTGATTAAAGAACTTAATTCTAAAACAAACTTACAATATATTGTAACAAATTTAATAATAAATAACTTTGTTATTTTAACTGATGCGGAAAAAGCAGAACTTTTAAGAAGTGTAAGAAAACAAAAAATGAAAAAAATAATAGGTGTTTAGATGATAAAAAATAGAATGATAGCATTGATAGCGCATGATGCTAGAAAAGCAGATATGGTTGAATGGGTAAAGCATAATGCTGAGACTTTACTTAACAATAAAATGGTATGTACTGGAACTACTGGTGATTTGATTGAAAAAGCATTAAAGAAATTTTCAGAAGAAAATAATATAGATTGTTGTAGTATAACAAAAATGAAGTCTGGCCCTATGGGTGGTGATGCACAAATTGCATCAATGGTTGTTGAAGGTAAAGTTGATTTGTGTGTCTTTTTGATTGATGATTTAACAGCAAATCCACACGAAGCTGATATTCAAATGTTGTTAAGACAATGTAGAATTCATAATATACCTGTTGCTTGTAATAGACATTCAGCAGATTTAATGATAACTTCTGATTTATGGGGTACTGATTATGAACCAATTGAACCAACTTATCAAAAATTTGAAAGAAATAATTAAAAAACATGAAAAATAAATTATATGGCTATCATAAAATCAAATAGGGATTATACAATAAGATTGAGATTAGATTTTGGTGATTATTATCTTAGTAGAGTAGATTCTAATACTTATTACTTTACGCAGAAATTATCATCTGTTAAAAAATGGAAAACTCTAAAAGGAGCATCAGATTCTATTAAAAATATGACAAATATATATAGTAAAATTGTGATTCCTCTTGGAGTAGATATTTCTAAATACTCGGTAGAAATTCAAAAATTTTCTTATTGTGTTGCTAATAAATATTATTTCAAAATTTCTAAATTAAATACAATTAGAGTTAATAATAAATACCTTGATAATGAGCAAGAAAAATTAGTTGATGAAATGAATAAAATTGGCATTTCTATTAACGATGCAATTAATTCTAAACTTATTAATGTTGATTTTTTAAAAATTCAAAGTTTAGAATTAGTGCAAAAGGCAAAAGAATATGATGATATAGTAAAACAGAAAGCTAAAAATCAGGTGAATTCTAATTTTGAATTAAACTTGGTTGATGTATCATTCAATTTTAGAACATTAAAAATGAAAAATTTAGCAGAAATAAATAAAGAAGAATTAGAAGAAAAATAAGAGATAGAAATATCTCTTATTTTATTTTAAAAAAGATGAGTTTTTTTGTGATAGACATAGTAAAATTTTATGAAATTACTTTTTTCTAATTGGAATAATAAATGTTATTATACTGATATAGAATTAAATAAAAATCAGCACTACAATAATGAAACTTATCCTACAATAGATCATAAAGTGTGTGTTTTTTATGGCTTTAAGAATAATATAGATTATAAAGAAATGGGTAATATCTCTAATCTATGTATTTGTTCTAGATGGGCGAATAGAAAAAAACAAATTATGAATGAAAAAGAGTTTTTAGAATATTTAAATGAAAATAATTTTTTTGGTAAAAAATAATTTATATATTTGTAAAAAATATATAAATAAAAGTTATGTCTTATATTGTTTGTGACGTTGAGTCGGATGGTCAAATCATAGGTGATAATTCTATGGTCTGTTTTGGTGCAGTGGTTGTTGAACCAAGTTTGAGTAAAACTTTTTATGGAAAAACAAGACCAATTTCAGATATTTGGGTGCCTGATGCACTTAAGATTAGTGGATTTTCAAGAGAAGAACATTTAACTTTTGATGATCCTGTAAAGGTTATGAATGAATTTGCTGAGTGGATTAAGGAAGTTTCAGTTGGACAACCTGTATTAATTTCAGATAATAATGGTTATGATAGCAGCTGGATAAATTATTATTTCTGGAAATATTATGGAAGTAATCCTTTTGGATGGTCAAGCCGAAGAATTGGTGATTTATATTGTGGAATGCAAAAAGATGCAAGAGCAAATTGGAAACATTTAAGAAAAACAAAACACGACCATAATCCTCTGAACGACAGTCTCGGAAATGCTGAGGCTTTGCTAGAAATGCAAAAAATGGGGTTAAAGATTAAATTTATTTGAAAATGAATGAATTTGTAAAAATAAGAAAGAAAATTAGTTATTTGTTACGTCATAATCCGGAGGATTTACTAATGGATAAGAATGGCTATGTTGATGTTCAATCACTTTTAAATAAATTGAATATTACAATAGATGATTTAGATTATATTGTTGAAACTAATGATAAAAAGAGGTTAGCCTACAACGAAGATAAATCTAAAATTAGAGCTTTGCAAGGCCATTCAATCAAGGTAGATGTTGGACTTAAGGAAGTAAGACCACCTAGGGTTTTATATCAAGGTACAAGTCCTGAGAATTATCAAAAGATATTGAAAAGTACTGGTTTAGAAAAGATGAATAGGCTACATGTTCATTTAAGTGATGAAACTGAAACTGCTTATAATGTTGGTAAGAGACATTCTAAACGTGAAAAACCAGTCATTTTAGAAATTGATTCAGCTGCTATGTATGCTGATGGTTTTAAGTTTTATTTATCAGAAAATGGTGTGTGGTTAACAGATAGTGTACCTTTAAAATATATAAAATGCTTAAAGAATTAGTTTTGGAACATAAAAATGTTGCATTTTTGTGTAATAATACGAACGATTTAAATATTTGATTTTTTAAAAATGAATAGAAAAATAAAGTTAGATAAAATTAGTTTATTTTAAAAAATATTAGTTTTTAATTTTTATATATACTAAAAAATAATCTAAGTATTATGAAAAGGATGCAAGATTTTGGTCAATTTCTAAATGAGAAATGGTCTGGTAAAGTAAAAGTTAAAAAAACTGGCGAACATGCTGATAAAACTATAACTGAACTAAAAAAGGAATTAAAAGATCTAAAAGACAAAAGTAAAGAATATCAGGAAAAAGGTGAAAAAGTTCCTAAGGAAATTATTGAAAAAGAGGCTGAGATCAAATTTGCAATTCGTGCTAAGAAACATTGGACAAAAGGTGAAGGTACTATGTAATAGATTATTATATTAAATTAAAAAAATCCTGAAAAAAATTGTCAGGATTTTTTTATTTTAAAATATTTGTATAAATTTGTATCAGAAATTAATCATTGAGCTCTACGCTGGTGAAAACTAGAGGAAGTTCGTGGCTATTCTGCTTAAAGTTGGAGACTTAACAGTCGATTGAACAACTGAGATAGTAAGCCAAACAGTTCGAGACGGTGAGCAGGTCTATGAGACCGCGGCTATTAGATGATTGATTTTAATTTTAAAACAAATATTTTAATATGATTAAAAAGGTTGGAAAATTTATAACGTCTAGTGACGTTTTAAGAATTACAGATCCTTGCTACAAAAAAGGAACATGGTGTTCAGGTACTTTGGAAAATTGTGAAGTTGGTGAATGGTCAGGTTTTTTAATTGATAGTGATGAGGAAGATTGGGGTATTAGAATTGCAGAAAATATTGCTATTTTTGGTGATGTTTCTGTTGAAGATGCACAAAAAATATTAGATGAAGGTTCTTGGAAAAACTCTAATATTGATGTTGGTGTAGATTCTGGTCAAGCAGGGATTTTTGATGATTCAAAATATCCTGAAGGTGAACCCGGTGAATATGGTGATTTAAATTCTTTTTATGGTAAATGTTGTCAAAAAACCTTAGGTAAACCTCAGGGAGGTGTGATTAATTTTGGTGTTGTTTCTAGTAGTGGTTATGGTGATGGAAGTTATGATTGTTTTTATTTGACAAAAAACGATAAGGTTTTTGCAATCAGAATTATTTTCATTGATATGTTAGAACAAAATTTTGAAGATGAAGATTAATTTATAAACAAAACTTAAAAATTAATATATACATAAAAAACGGAGGAATTAAAATGTCGTAGGTTTACAAATTAACAACAGTTACTAGAAGGGATTTAAAAAACCCTGGTAGTCAATCAGTGCATTCAACCCATGCCGCAGTTCAATTTATCTTTGAACATCCAAAAATCTCTCAAATTTGGTTCAAAGATCCTTATTTAGCACAACTCTCTGTAGAAAATGAATTTGAATTAGAGAAGCTTATTGCTAAATTAGAAAAAACAAAAATTAAATATTCAATATTTCGTGAACCTGATTTAGGTAATCAGATTACTGCGATTGCTATTGAACCTTCTGAAAAAACCAGAAGATTAGTATCTCATTTACCTTTAATGTTAAAAGAATTTAAAAAGGAGGAAAGTTATGCGTAAAATTTCTAAAAAACTTATGGAAGAATACATTGCTAGCAAAAAACGATTTGAAGATGCTGATGATGAAGTTGGTAATGTTGTTTACGACTTATTAAAAGAAAGTGGTTTAGATAACTGGATTATTAAAGAATATAATTTTGATTTTGATAAAGATATTATAGGTGTTTCAGTAGAAGAGCATTGGCGTTATGGTGGAGAGGATCACGATTATTTTGAATTTCCATTATCTGAAATTTTTGATGCATCATATTTAAGAAAACGTAAATTAGAAAAAATAAATAAATTGGAGGAAACAAAATGAAAACATTATTAAAAAGTTTAGAAGAATTAGAAGGTAAAACTATTGATTCAGTTGAGATTGAATCTGGTTATTCATCTGAAGTTGTTATTAAAACTACTGATAATAGTATTTTAGTATTATCATCTAGTGGCAATTGGGACCGTTGTGGTGATTATGAAGGTACCAATATTTATGTAGAAACTGATTTTGGTTATCATGATAAAGAAAGATTTGATTTGTTAACTGAGGATGATATTCAGAAGCATAAAGTTGAAGAAGAAAAGAAAAGACAGGAAAGAATGAAAAAAGAAGCAGAAGAAAAGAAAAAAGCTGAAGATGCTGCTGAGAAAATGCGTAAAAGTGAATTGGAATTATTAGCTAAATTAAAAGCAAAATACGAAAAATGAAAACGAAAGATTTTATTAAACTCTTACAAGAGGAAGATCCTTCAGGAGAGTGCTATTTAAGAATTAATGGTGAACCTATTTGGATAGTAGAACAAAAAGAAGGTTACTGGGATGGACCTTATAATTATCTTGAAAAAGATAATAATGATGAATATATTTGGATACAATCATCAGAAGGTCATAAAATTGATATTCATACTATGAGCTTATTTAATTTTGCTGAAAGATTTAATGGCAATTGGGAAGAAATGAAAAAGCATATTAAAGTAAATTATTCTTATTTAGATGATGGCAAGAGAGAAAGAGAATTTTTTGAATTTGCTGAGAAAGAATGTCAATATTATAATGATGCAGTAAAAGAAATTAATGAAATGAAAAAACAATAAAGAAAGGAGGATATTATGTCGTAGATTAAGCCACCTTAAAGGTTTCCATAATAAATAGTTAGAATTCGCGGATCGCGATCCGCGAATTTAGTTCTTAAATAATTAAAAAACAACAAATTATAATAAAAAACAAAAAATAAAATTAAAAATTATGGAAACAACATTAGAAAATGGTATTACTTATACCTACATACAGAGTGAATTATATAAATTGATTAACAATACTATAGAAAAAATTGTAAAGATAATAAAAGAAAATAATTATCAAGTTGGAGGCGAAATTAAGACATATGATTTTGATTATAAACGATTATCAAAAACTCAAATGAAGCGATTACAGAGGTATTGTTTTTGGATCCAAAGAAAGCCTACTTTAAGAAGAATTAATACATTTTTCGGCTTATTAAGTAGGTATTTTAGCCTGAAAAGAGTTCATGTTAAGATTTCTTTAAAAGAGGAAAAAATTCAAAACGCCAGAAAAGAATGGCTAAAAGCACGAAAAGAAGCTGATAAATTATTGCTGATTTACAAGCAGGAAAAGGGAAACTTTTATAAAAATAAATTGGAAACTAAATAAAAAATGATTATCTTTGTATTGTCAATGAGAAAATAAACTAATTAAAATTTAAAAAACTATGAAAACGATGAACAAAAAAGTGGTAAATAGTGTTGAAATTGAATTAGTTGCTGAATTTAAGAAAAGGATGGTAAAACCTGATGCTGATGCTAAAATGCTGGTTCTTAAAAAGAAAGAAGATAATCTTCTTGACAGTCTTTGTGGTTCAGCTATCTATATGTTAAAAGCTTGTAAATCTAATTATCAGTACAAATACTATGATAAGGAAATGATTGGTAAACTGATTGATGCTATTTTGGATAGCAGAAAGAAAAAATAAAAAAATGCCAGTAGAAATACTGGCACTTATACTCCTATAGCTGAGTGGTATAGCGGGAAACTCTAAATTTCTGTCAATAACGTGGGTTCGATCCCCACTAGGAGTACAAATTAAATTAAATATGTCAACATCAGCAAACGTAATAGAGTATCTTATAGAAAAGAACGGCAAGGAAGTAGGTAATTTCAGAAAAAATATAATGTGTAAATTTCCAGAGTATTCTGATTTACTGAAATACCAGCCATTAAGTGATTATGATATAACGCCTCATGGCTAAGATGAAGATGAAGATGAATGGTCAGATGAAACTGTTAACTTAGAAGTGTATATGCGTAAACATATTCCCTTTGATAAGAAAATTCGTGAATATTTTAATAGACAGGATAATGGCTGATTTAGAAAAAACATTAGAAAAATTGCGTGAAGGATTAGAAGCCCGCACTAAAGAATTTGAATTAATTGCTGAACTATCTAAGAAATATAGTGATCCAAAAGTAATTGCTCAAAAATTGTTTCAAAAACAAGTAGAAGATGATATTATCTCTAAATTGCATAATGCTAGTGTATTACAGTTGAAAACATTAAAAGGTTCTAATTTTTTCCGCTATTACGATCAAGAAGATGTAAATAAACTTTTAGACGTAGCAATAAAGAAAAGAATCAGAAAAGATAAGTTAGATAAAATAAAAGAGAGTTAGTAACTCTCTTTTTTATTTTAAACTTTTAAATTTTAATATCTTGAGATGTGGTCCCAAACTGAAAAATTAGATAAAATTTTAAATCCATTATTATCATATGAAATATTTGGCTTAATTTTAAAGCTATCACATGGTATGTTTTTATATTCTGGATAATGTATAGGTTTCCAACCTTCTTGTGGTGTATAATATACTGGAGTACCTTCATACCCATTTGGCGCATTAAAAACATCTGGATGATTATACCCATATGAAGTTTTTCTTCTTTCAATAGCTTCATTATCCATTTCATCACCAAGTACAGAAAATGGTTTATATGCCGATGTTTTATAAGCGTTTCTAATTAAATAGGATTCTATGGAATCCGTTTCGAAATTTTTAGTATATGTGGTTTTTTTTGATTCTTTGAACATTTCTTGAATTTTCTTTGATTCGTCGAGCATTTCTCGATTTTTCTTTGATTTGTCTAGCATTTCTTGAATTTTCTTTGATGTTAAATACGTTGTATATTCATCATTTGAAGATTTTTCTGGTTTATAATTGTTTGTATTTGAAAAATCTTTATGATTTCGAAATGGAAAATTTGGATGATAATTTTGTTCAAAATTTGTTTCAGAATTAGATTCTGGTATATTTTTGCCAGACCATCTACCCGGAGAGAAATCTTATATTATGACTAATAGATATATTGATGAAATAAAAGTAGATTTAGAAAAAATACAAAAAAATTTTATAGATAATTTGTAAAAAATAGAAAAATAGAGTTACTAACTTTATATTTTTGATCTTTTGTACATAAATTTTAAATTTCCTGAATCATATATTCTATATATGTTTCTTTCTAACATTATTTGATGTTCTGTTTTATTAGAATCAAATCCTTGTTTAACTAAAATATCTTTTCTAAAATTAAATCGATGATACCTGATATAATCTATTATATAATAATAATTTGATTCTGTCTTACTAGAAAATTCAAATCCTAATTGTTTATATAAATTACCTTGACTAAAACTTCTATCCGCATATGTTGTTATTTCATGTGGATTATAATTTTTAATAAAATAGTTAAATAATTTGCTTGCTCCTCCTACAATATTTGTATTCAATTTATTGCAAAATCTCAATAATTCATATTCATTTTCATTAGTTTTCTTTTTACCCATGGCAACTCGACGATTACCAAACGACATAAGACTAACTAATTCATTATTGTAGAATAATCCGATTTTAATTTTAGAACCAATAAAACCTTGAATATGATTTTTATCAAGAAATTCTCTAATTAATTTATTATCAATTATCTCTTTTATAATACATTTTCTGGCATAAATTTTATCAGGAGTTTTACCTATTTTATTTAATATCATAGATTTAATTATTTCTTTTTTATACATCCAATCATCTTCGTAGATATGAATTAATTGTATTCCTTGTTTTTCACATTCTTCTGTTTTTATTAGATGATAATTATTTTCCTTATTTAATTCATTATGCCAAAATAATCCATTAAATTCAAATGCCAATTTTAATTCTGGTAAATAAATATCTAATTCTAACGGAGATATAATTTTTTTAGTATTTGTTATGATTTCTTTATTATAATTTTGAGTAATGAAATCAAGTAATTGAAATTCTAAACCTGAGATATGTTTTTCAATCGGATTACAAATAGTACATAATTCTGTATTAAATAAATTTCTAGAATAGAAAAGTTTGTATGAAATAATGTATTCATGTCCTTTTATGCATTCAATTTTAAATGATTTTTGATTAATATCAGCATCTATAATTTTTATATCTTTATATTTTTTGATAGTATCTTGAATAAAATTTTTTTGAAAATTGAGTTTTGCCTTTTCTTTGTTCTCTGGTAATAATAATACATTTTTTACACCAAATTTTTTTATATTTGTATTTAATATTTTTTCTTTTATTTTTTTATTTTGTGATATGAATTCACAACCATATTTTTCTAAGATTGTTTGTTTTTGTTTTTGTTTTACTTTTTCATATTGTGCACTGTAATAAACTCCATATTTTTTGTAACATGTTGATTTAGATTTTTCTTTCACTTCATCTAATTGAAACACATTAGATACTCCTTTAGATTCTAAAAATTCTGAATTGGTTTTTTTAAATTCTTCACTTTTAAAGTAATTATCGACCCCGTATTTATCTAATAAAGTATTTATTTGTTTATGTTTAACAACATCCGATTGTGTATGATGACAACCATATTTATTATTATCCGTTTCAATGACTCTTTTTTTATATTCGTCAGTTTGCATATAATATTCTGTACCAAAATTTTTAATACTGGTTTTTTTAACTTTTTCTTGGGCACACTTACTTGAGCACGCATAAAAATTTGAATTTTTAATATTTTTAATATATTTTTGAAATGATAATTCCTTTTCATTTTCACATACATCACATCTAACTTGTATTTTTATGTGACTACCTGGATTTAAATCTTCTGTTTTTATTTCTAAAATATCTTTTAAATTACAATCATAACCTTTAATTTTAAAATGTTTTATATTCTTTTCAGTTATTTTAATTTTAATTTTTTCATTTATTATCATTTAATTATTTTTATTTTTGAGCCACATATATTAGGTGGATCTTATAGTTATATGTTATATATTAATATTTTATTTTGGTTTTTTATAAAATAGATATTAATTTTTTAATATATACATAAAAATATTTGAATTAATAATGAAGATTTATTCTAATGAATATATAACAGACTTTGATAAATTAAAATATGCCATAATAGGTTTTGAATTTGAATTTTACACAGAACGTTCATATTTTAAATTGCTTGAATTATTAAATAATACATTAGCACCCATTAAAGTACACGGATTTAGAAAGTATCACTCAAGTTTCAAACCAGATGAAAATAATTTCAAAATTGAACCAGATTTGAGTGGTGGACCAGAATTAGTCGAATTAATCACTGGCCCACTTCCATATGTCAATTCTAAGGTCATTTTATTGAAAATTCTTAAGATATTGGACAAATATGCGAGAACAGATGAAAAGTGTTCTATTCACATTAATATATCATTTGAAGATACTGGTGATGGTAAGGTTTTGGACAACTTAAATCAATTGAAATTGATTTTAGAAGTAGATGAGGATATGATATATAACTATTTTCCTGAAAGAAAGAATAATATTTATGCTAAATCAATAAAAACATTAATTCCTTTTAGAGGATTTGATTTTTCAACAAATGCAGTAGAGATATTACAGAACAATATACAACTTCCAGATACAAAATATTTTGGAATCAATTTAAAAACAGTAGAAAAAGGTAGATTAGAGTGGCGTTATATTGGTGGTATTGATTATCACAAAAAAACTGCGGATATTCTTACTCTCATGGATTATTTTATATCAGAGACATGGAATTGTCTAAATGAAAAACTAAATGAGGAAGATACAAAAAATCTGCACAAATACTTATTTGAAAATATTAATTTCTTTAAGACATTTACCAATTATGATGATTTTATAGCAGAATTTCCAACAATTGATATACAAGTTGATAAGATTAGTGAATACGGAATAATAAAAGCATATTATGATTCAGTTTATAATGATGTATATGAGTTGGTTAGAAATATTTATAATCTTAAGAATTGTATTATAAATTATGATACACAAACAAATAGAATAGAATTAGTTGATGCAACATTTAAAACTATATTTGATCTTGATAATATAGATTTTATAGAATGCTCTATGAATAGTGGTAGATATACAAGTTGTAACTTCATATCATCAGAGTTAATTAACGGAACTATACATAGCGGTAGTGTTAATGATAGCAATATATTTAATTCTAAAATTGAAAATGTAACTATAGATAATGATTCAGAAATTATTGATTGTTATTTATATCAATGTTTTATAAATAGTAATGTTAAAGGTAATTCAGTATTAAGAATGTGTAAAATTGGACCAAATGCTGTTATTGATGATTCTGTTAGAATTGTAACAGATATAAATAATTACTTTTATACTGGTTCGGTTCAAGCTTCTAAGAAAGGATCACCTGCTGAATTCGATTTGAAAGATATGAAAATTCCTCAAACAAAAGGTAAAAAATGGTAAAATATTATGATAACAAGATTTCAGGATAAAACAAAAGATAAGGGATTTTATGTACCATCACCCGCTGGACCAGAGGGTAAAATACCTCAAGCTGGTACGAATGCAGGTGGTGATAATAGAGTAAAGTCATTTAAAGAATTTTTTGGTGAATATAGAAAAGGTTCTGATAAATATGGAAAAATAGTTAGTAGAATTATGGAATTTCTTCGTTTACCAGAATTTAAAAAACATATCGAAGAAAATGATGGTCTTAAATTTGAAATTTCTGATTTTGAAAAAAGATCACATATAAAGGTAGATAAGATAAAGCAATTACTGGATACAGACCATAATTTATATAGTTTTGATATTGATATAGATAATAAATATATAATTTTTTCAAATATAAACAAAACGTATAAAAATAGATATGTATCTGGTAGATTAGATGGATAAAAAATAAATTAAATATGAAGAAAAATTGGTTTTTTATACTATTGCTGTCTCTGGGTGCATTATCGCTCGCTGGAACAGCAGCGTATTTTTCTGTATTTGGTTTAACAAAGCTCTTCTATGCTGCGGGTATTGGTATTACAATTCTCGCTGCATCATTAGAATTTGCTAAACTTGTTACAGTTTCCTATGTTTATAGGTTTTGGAAATTAATTAAGAAAGGCTTAAGAGGCTTTTATGTTTTTGCAGTTGTTTTTATTATGTTTTTAACATCAATAGGTATCTATGGTTTTTTAACAGGTGCTTATCAGCAATCAGCAAATAAAGTTCAACTTAGAGATTCACAAATAACAATTGCTGAGAATAAAAAAGCATTATTTGTTAATCAATTAGATAGAATTAATAAATCTATTGAAAGTTCTAGCCAACGTATTAATACTTTATCAGGATTGAGAAATCAACAGGAGAGAAGATTGGACACACTTTATAATAGAAACGTTACCTCAGGTGCTAGAAGAACAGAAGATCAAATTTCTGGTTCTGATCAACAAATAAATTTATTAAATCAGGATATATCTGGTTTAATGAAACAAACAAATATTATTAATGATTCAATCGCTTATTATGATCAAAAAATAGCAGAATTGAAGACATCTGATGCTTCAAATGAGATTGGTCCTTATAAATTTGTTGCTGATTTAACTGGTATGCCAGTGGATAAAATTGTTAATATCGTAGCCCTATTAATTATTTGTGTATTTGATCCTTTGGCAATTGCTTTATTAATTGGTGTTAACCAACTTACATCTCATGAGATGGTTCTTGCTATGAAAAAGAGAAGAAAAGAAGAAGATGAAGAATATCAACAAATTGAAGAAGATGCTGATGAAGATAATACATTCAAATTTTCAAATTTTTTCAAAAAAAGGAATAAAAAAGAAAGTGTTGTTCCATCTGTAACTGATATTCCAACTACAACCCTAATGTTAGTTGATGACTCGTCTTGGTTAAAACAACAATTATTAGAATTAGAAAACCTTTTAAAAATGGTTGAAGATCATCCTCTTATGTCAGAAAATTTAAAACAACATATATTAGAAATACAGAAGAAATTGAATATTGAGCCAAATGCAATTGTAGAATCTATAACCGTAGAACCTACAACCACGGCACAACCTACGACCACTAATCAACCTACAACCACGACACAACCTACCACGACACAACCTACCACGACACAACCTACCACGGCACAACCTACAACCACGGCACAACCTACAACCACGGCACAACCTACGACCACTAATCAACCTACGACCACTAATCAACCTACGACCACTAATCAACCTACAACCACTAATCAACCTACAACCACTAATCAACCTACAACCACTAATCAACCTAC
>Ga0172370_10001034_pt1 | contig 43455 bp, 31 predicted proteins | sample LakKiv5m_FD_114538 | JGI IMG/M metagenome (GOLD analysis project Ga0172370, IMG submission 114538) | Freshwater microbial communities from Kabuno Bay, South-Kivu, Congo - kab_022012_11.5m | ecosystem: Environmental > Aquatic > Freshwater > Lake | place: Democratic Republic of the Congo...
CTCCTCCTCAAGGTACGACCTCTCATGACCTCTTACAATTTTAAATTCATCTCAATCGGAGCATGATCCGATCCCAGAAAATTAGTAAGTATTTCAATAGAAGAAATTCCAGTTACCATAGGTGCACTTGCAAAAAAATAATCAATACGCCAACCAACATTACGATCACGTGCGCGTGTTTTCATATCCCAATAACTATATGCATCTTTTTTATTTGGAAAAAAATTTCGAAAGACATCAACCCAACCTGAATCAACAACTTCATCAAGCCATGCGCGTTCTTCAGGTAAAAATCCCGTGTTCTCTTCATTTTCTTTTGGGCGCGCAAGGTCAATAGGGTAGTGTGCCGTATTTACATCTCCACAAAAAATAACTTTTTTATATTTTTTTTTAAGACTTTCAATATAGGTTAAAAATTCATCATAAAATTTTAATTTATATGCCAAACGTTCGGGACCTCCACCACCGTTTGGAAAATAACAATTTACCAATATAAAATCAGAAAATCGTGCTGTGATTACGCGTCCTTCATCATCATTTCCATCCATACCGATACCAGCACCAACTTCGATCGGTTTTTCTTTAGTGTATATTGCAACGCCACTATAACCTTTTTTTTCTGTCGGCCATGAAAAATAACTATGGTATCCTGCCGGGGTGCGCGCATTGTCGCTGAGCTGGTCGGGGTTCGCTTTTGTTTCTTGCAGGCAATAAATATCGGCATCGATTTTTAAAAACTTTTCCCAAAAACCTTTACGCTCGATAGCACGAAGTCCATTTACGTTCCACGAAATTATTTTTGTTTGTTGTGGCATGGGAGAAGTATAGCAGACCTTTTTGGACATTCAATGACCCACCAAAGATGTGACATTGAATGTCCAAAAGGTCTCAAAATGCCGAGGTCGGACCTTTTCCCGTCGCAAAGCTCCTCCTCAAGGTACGACCTCTCAAAAAACTTTAGGTTAGAAATGTAATAAATGAGTAATTCGTTGTATCTAGACTTTCTTTTGAAACAGCGACAGTACGAGCGCCACATGATCATTTGGATCAGATTTTGAATCAAAGTAACGAACCATTTGTTTCTGAAGTATAAAGTCTTTCTGAAATAATTGATTTATTTCTTGTTCAGTAAAGAAATAATATGACACGCCGAATTTTTCAAACGCTCCCGTATCAGATTGTTTTGGATTCCAACCTAAAAAGCGTGTCGTTTCTCGTGAGAGTGATACATTAAAATACCAACTCTTTGGCTTTAATACTCGAGAAACTTCACGTGCATATTGTTCCCATTCTGATGTCAAAAGATGCTGTAATGTTCCAATATCCGTAACCATATCAAAACTATTATTAGTAAATGAAATATCAAGAACATCACCAACTACAAATCGTCCCTGTGATTCTAAACCTTCTAATTTCAAATCCTTATTTACTTGATGCACAATAGATTCAATATAATCAATACCAAGAACTTTGAAACCAAGTTTTAATAGTTTTTGCATCCATAATCCACGACCTGCACCAAGATCGAGAATAAAAGATCCTTTAGGAATTTGTGGCAACATCGAAAGCGCCGTATGTTGATAGGGAATATGACTCCATACATCGCTCCCGGTACGGTAAGCTTGATCGAAATATTCTTTTTGAACATCTTTCATAGGTATAGTGTAACAAGGTTATAGACAAGAAGTAAGTGGATAGAAAAACTAAAGAGTCATACCGAGGTCGGACCTTTTCCCGTCGCAAAGCTCCTCCTCAAGGTACGACCTCTTATTTTCTCTTTGTATGAAATTTTTTATGAATGTCTCTTAGATGCTTGTCTGTGATGTGGGTGTATATTTGTGTTGTCGCAATATTTGCATGACCTAACATCTGTTGCACACTACGTAAATCGGCTCCATTTTCAAGAAGATCCGTCGCAAAACTGTGACGAATAATATGTGGAGTAACTTTTTTTGAAACTCCAGCTTTGATTGTGTACTGTTGTACAATTCGTTCAATCGATCGGGGAGTTAATCTGATGTCATCATTATTTTTTAATTTTTCAGCAACTTGTTGTGATACTTGTATAAATAATGCATCATCCATATCACCACGTTTGTCTAAATATCTTCTCACCGCATCTTTGGCAGTTTGTGATAGAAACACCACGCGTACTTTATCACCTTTACCTCGAATAGAAAGTTCATCTTTTGATAGATCCAAATCTCGATTCAAACTGCAAAGTTCTGAAACACGAAGTCCTGTTGAAAAAAGCATCTCAAGAATTGCTCGATCGCGAAGTGATTTTAGATCTTCACCCCGAGGACCTGATAATATTCGATCAAGTTCTGTTGCGGAAATAAAATCAATGTGCCGATCGCCAACTTTAGCCAATTCGATACGATCAGGGGACAGCGATGTGATATCGCGCTTCATCATATATTTCAAAAAAGAACGAAGGGCAATCAAATGATAATTTTGAGTTCGTTTTTTCATCGTACCTGCTTGTTGACCACGTTCTTTGCGTCCATCTTGGCGATTTAAATGTAAACGAAATTCACGAATACTATCATCAGTGATATCGGAAGGAGAGACAATTTTTCCAAATTCAAAAAACCGTGACAAATAGTGATCATAATTTTCAACTGTTTTGAGCGATCGCCCTTTTTCAATCTCAACATATTCAAGAAATTGTGTTTTCAATTTTCCGATATCATGCGACATAGGGAAATTATATCATGTAATGTCGCACAATCTAGAAAAACGAGGTCGGACCTTTTCCCGTCGCAAAGCTCCTCCTCAAGGTACGACCTCTTTCCGTGGGTGGGTTGTAAAACAACAGAAAAAATGTATACTGTCAAAAATTTGCACCATGAAAAAAACAAAAATGTTCGTCAGTTATTCTGCTTTGCTTAAAGGAACTCTGTCAGCAATTCTGCAACCATTCCTATACCTAACCATTATGACAGGAATGATACTTCTTCACATGATAGCTCATATTGTTGGATCATTATATGGAGAAAGAAAATCTCAAATAATCCTCATTAAAGGATTATTGGTCTGGAATGTGATTATTATATTGTTAATAATATTCGTGAAGACCATAGGAGTTGGAGGTATAGCATTCCTCCTCATGCCAAAATTGGTAACCCCCGCATTGATTTTTGTTATCATCCTCATAGGAAAACTGATAGGCGAGAGACTTAGAAAAAAAGTCTTGGATCGCATTGTGTACGAATATGATCATCCAAGGCTCAGTCCTGTAAAAACTCTTTGGAAAAAATTAGAGCTCGCAGCTCTGTTTTTGAAATAATAAAGAAAAAATAATAAAGAAAAAACCGCCCTGATTAATTGGAAGGCGGTTTTTTTATTATTTAAAAATGTCTTTAATCTTTTTTGGCGACACTTTTATAATTTGTGAGAATTCCTAAAGTGTCTGGTCCAATCTCATGCACGTGATGTATCCCTGACACTGTATAGTATCCGAGCTCTTTAAGTCCATGCATAACATAGAACACGGTGTCGTTGGAAACTAATAAACGTAAATAATCACGCAATGGAGCTATAAAATATCCATTCTTAGTTTCTATAATTCCGTGTAACACAGGTAAGTGGGCTGAACTGTCTTTACCTGTTATGATTACCTCATCGAACCATCCATTTTTAAACTGGAAAAAATCATATTCTTCTTCCAGTACTATCTTTACCTGATTCAAAGTTATTTTGGTCGTTTGAGAATATGCTAATTGTAGAAAAACAAAGAAGGTAAGACCTAAGATTATTTTTTTCATTTAAGAAGTGTTTAAATTTATCGTGATGATACAACTTATTATAAAATAAGTCAAATTATTTCACTCGTCAAACCAAACAAAGGGGGTTGCTTTTAAAACCGTCCTATGATACTATCACCCCACTTGCCACTAATATACACATACTATCTATGTTAACCAAAGACATCAAACAAAAAATCGTTAGTCAGTTCAAAGTCGGAGATAATGACACTGGGTCACCCGAAGTTCAAGCAGCTCTTTTGACGACTCAGATTACCGAGCTTACCGAACACCTTAAAGTACATAAAAAAGACATCCACTCACGCCGAGGACTTATTAAAATGGTTGCCCGACGCCGAACGATTCTTCAATATCTCGAGAAAAAAGACTCAAAACGCTATAAAAAAGTCATCAAAGAACTCGAACTCAAAAAATAATCAGAAATTCTCTATTTAAATGCTATACAACAAACTATTGTTGGTCCTTTGGCCTAATTTCTAATTAATCTAATTGCTTTAATTTTTAATATTATTTAGATTGATTAGAGCAATTATGGATATTAGATCAATTTTTTTGCTATACTATGTAGTAGATCATTATTACTAATCTCTCTATACACTCATCTCTAATCACTCAATTATATGTCAATCATTAAACACCCTGACCAACGCGTAGCTGTATTCATCGATGCACAAAATCTGTATCACAGCGCAAAAAATTTATATAAACAAAAAGTCAATTTCGGAAACATTGTCAAAGATGCTGTTGCGGGACGTAAACTTATCCGCGCCATCGCGTATGTCATCACCTCTGAAGCCGGTGACGAAAAAGCATTTTTTGATGCTCTTACAAAAATAGGTATCGAAACAAAAACAAAAGATCTTCAAGTATTTGCCGGTGGTGCCAAAAAAGGCGACTGGGATGTCGGACTTGCTGTCGACGCCATAACCCTTTCACCAAAATTAGATGCTGTCATACTTGTTGCTGGCGACGGCGATTACATACCGCTTGTTGAATATTTACAAATCCATTCTGGTATCCAAGTAGAAGCTGTAGCATTTGGTAAATCAACTTCAAGTAAACTACGAGGAGCGGTGGACGATTTCATTGATCTTTCGGAAAATACAAAACGTTATCTCATGGGAGGAATACACCATAAACGGTAATATTGACTAAACAATATTTTTAAGGTATTGTGTTAAAAAATTTTAACACAACTTTGAAAAATGAGTCAAAAAAATATCTTTATTGGTTTTTCTATAAATCCTGAACTTTCATTTCAATCTGAACTGAATGAAGATAAGAGTATTCTTTCTGATTACTCATTCAATTTGTCGGGATCCGCTATAAATATATGGAAAGCGCTGCAGGCTTTCGAACAACAGGGGACTGTATTAGGTATTTTACCTAAAGTCACCATCGTTGATAAAGATGCGCTCATTATGCGCAATATACTCAACACTTTAATTGAAGAAGCAAAGCTGGACATGCTCGCAATTCATTGTATGAATCGTCCGAACTTTGCTATTACTCATCTCGTCCTTAACCGAACTGCTGGTGAGAAAGGAACAATTGATGAGGAATTAGCATTGGAACAAATGCAACGATTTAATATTAGTTCAGGATTACGGATCGCTACGGGTATTCGTCCGTCAGAAATTCGTTTAGCAAAAAATTTATTGGGGGATCAAAAAGGATTCCGCGCAGTAAACTTAAAACCTGAAATTCTGAAGTCTAAAGATCTCATGAACGAAATACTTCCATCTATTGACTTTTTGTTTATGAATCAAGAGGAACACAAAAAATGTTTCATGAACTTTCAGGAATTGCATGCTGCAGGTGTTGAATTTGTAGCGGTAACTCTGAGCGAAAACGGTGTCGCTTGGAGCATGAAAGAAGATACACCCACACAAGCGTATGTCGAAGGAGAAAAACAAAGTGTTAAAACTTTCAGCACTGGTTGTGGTGATTGGTTTTTCGGATCGTTCATTGGTGCTTTACTTTCTATAAAAGCACCGGTCGGAAAATTAGAGCATGATCATTTTGCAAAAGCTGTTGTTATCGCAAACAAGGTTGCTGCTAAAAAAGCAACCTTCAAAGGCGGTTCGCTTGGGCCTGATGCAGAAATGGTAAAAAAAATAATAGAGTCAGTTCAATAAAAACTGAACTCAAAAAAGAAGCCTGATTACATTTGGGCTTCTTTTTAATTATGAAAGAATATTTTTAATATATTGGATAGAAGATATAACAAAAATGTTTTTTCTATTTCTTAAATTATGATTCCCAACGAGAATGCACGTAACATCTGGATAATGTTTTGCAATTGTTTGTGTTTCTAATAATTTATCATTCACAAAAAAAACTTTTCCAAATAAAGAAATTTTCGCAAGTTCTTTTTCTTTTGCTTTTTCCGTAATAATAATTCGTCCATCATCAAAATGTTTTACGAGATCAGTATCAGTAATCTTTTTCATTTGAGTCATTTGATCACCAAGTGTTAAAAGCCAAATATTATACTCTATCGCAAGCTCGCTGAGTAATTCCTTTGTTGCCTGCTTTACATAGGGTGAACGATCAAAATGATGAAGATGATGCTGTATATCTTTTGAGATATTTATCCCATTTTCTTGTTCGAGAAGTTTAATATGATTTTCTATACGATAAATGGGAAACTGGTTGCGGACTTTTTTATAGGAACTACGAACAAGACTTAAAGAAATACCTGAACTTGCAAGCAGCTTAAAAATATCTTCTTTGAGCGCACTTGCATCAAACAATGTATCATCGAGATCAAAAATGATTGTTCCTTTTTTTTCTTGAGTTGCCATTTGTATGAAAAACACTATACTCTAAAAGAGGATAATTATAAAGTAACAGGTAGTCCTTGGACACATAGGATTCCAATCATGGAGTACTAGAGTCTGAGGAGTACCACATCATAATGTATGAATATATCTCAAGAATACTCTATAGAAATTGGTGGTAAAAAAATTACCGCGCAATTTTCTGATTTAGCAGAACAAGCAAATGGTTCAGTTATTTTATCGAGCGAAAACACCGTGGTTCTTGCAACTGCAGTTATCGGTCGCGATAATGGCAACAATCCGGGTTGGTTTAATTTAACCGTCGAATATCTGGAAAAATTTTATGCTACGGGAAAAATTCTCGGCTCACGTTTCATGCGCCGCGAAGGACGTCCCACTGACGAAGCTGTTTTGTCGGGACGTGTGATTGATCGCACGATGCGACCACTGTTTGATCATCGTATAAAAAATCCTGTACAAGTTGTTGTCACAGTTCTTGCTGTTGGAGATGCTGATCCAGGAATTCTTGGGGTGAACGCAGCAAGCTTGGCTGTTGCAACAAGCGACATCCCATGGAACGGTCCTGTTGGTGCTGTACATATTTCAACAAAAAAAGGTGATGTACAAACTCCACAAATAAATCTCTATCTTCGTGAAAGCGATGAATTAGAAAATGGTGATTATGGTATGGACCTCACGGTATGTGGACGAGCGGGAACCATCAACATGATCGAAGCAATGACTCATGAATCAAATGAAGAAGATATGGGAAAAGCTTTGGAATTAGCGCTCACCGAAATTACTAAATTAGAAAATTGGCAAAAATCTATCGTCGCAGAAATTGGAAAACAAAAACAAACTTTTGAATTTCCTGAACTACCTACTGCTCTTGTTGATTTCTACAACACAAACGGCCGCGATGTTTTGTGGAACGCACTTTCTCAAGGTGTTTCAAAAACAGAATTTTACACTATTAAAGATGCTTTCTTTGATAAATTAAAAGAAACATTCGCTGAAGAAATTGAAGAACATAAACTGATTTTAAGTATGGCGTATGATTACTATTCTCATAACGAAGACGAGATGATTCATCAACTTGGACTCGACGACAATAAACGTGCTGATGGACGCGCCATGGATGAAGTGCGCACACTGGTCGCACGCGCCGGTGGTATTTCTCCTGTGTTGCACGGTTCAGGTATTTTTTATCGAGGTGAAACGCACGTACTGTCAGTGCTTACGCTCGGAGGACCTGACGATTCAAAAATAGAAGACGGTATGGAAGTTCAAACAAAACGACGTTTCATGCATCACTATAATTTTCCTCCTTATTCTGCAGGCGAGACAGGACGTTTCGGCGGTATGAATAGACGCGAGATTGGTCACGGAGCACTTGTTGAAAAATCTTTTATTCCTGTGCTTCCTGATAAATTAACGTTCCCTTACACGATGCGTGTTGTTTCTGAATCAACGGCTTCAAATGGTTCCACATCACAAGCATCCATCTGTGCAACCACGATCGCCATGATGGACGGTGGTGTTCCTTTGAAAAAACCAGTTGCAGGAATTGCTATGGGATTGGTGCAAGATGTACAAAATCCATCTCGATACAAAATTCTTACCGACATCCAAGGACCCGAAGATCATCATGGTGATATGGATTTCAAAGTTGCTGGAACCAAGGATGGTATTACAGCGCTCCAATTAGATATCAAAGTCGACGGCGTTACGGTTCCTATTTTGACCGAGGCGTTAGTCGCAGCAAAAGCGGCACGCCTTCATATTTTGGATGCTATCGAAAAAGAAATTGCGGGACCACGAAAAGATATTTCTCCTCGTGCTCCAAAAATTCTTGTGCATATGATTGATCCAGAACTTATTGGATTCATTATTGGTAAAGGTGGTGAAACTATTAAAGGTATTCAAGAAACAACAAAGGCAACATTGACGATCGAAGATGATGGAACTATTTATATCACCGGAACAAATGGCGCGGCTGATGAAGCTCTTGCTATTGTTCAGTCAATGACGAAAGAATGGACTGTCGGAGAAAAAGCATCAGGCACCGTTGAAAAAATTATCGCGGGTGTTGGGGCTATTGTAAAAATCAGTTCATGGAAAACAGGTATGGTACACATTTCAGAAATTGCTCCATTTCGTGTAGAAAAAGTTGAAGATGTTTTGAAAGAGGGAATGACGGTTCCTGTTACCGTAATCTCAATCGACAAAGAACGTGATCGTATGGGGCTTTCAATTAAAAAAGATAATCCAGAATTTATTAAAAAGCCGGAAGTAATAAATAATAAGTAATAAGTAGTGAACAAACAAAAAAACGGCAATGCCGTTTTTTTGTTTCCCGCATATATAAATGGTGATCATAATTGTTAACGAGAGATTACGTTTCACATTTTTCAGTTTGTTTGAGCGTAGCGAGTCCTGAAAAATAATGAAGCGAGTATGTATCATTACCAAAACTTTATATGCGTGGCACATTTTTTGGTTACTTTTTTGGGTGACAAAAAAGTAACAGAAGATTTTATTTAATAGATATTTATTGTTTGACATTGAATGACCCACAACGCTTCGCGTTATGTGACATATCAATGTCCAACAAGGTCTAACAACAAGAAAAATTCTTGCTAACACCTATCGCCTATAACCTATCGCCTAGTCTGATATACTATATTCATGATTAAAGAATTAACCCCCGATGAAAAAAAACAATTTAATATTGAATCACCACAACAAGAAACTATCTCTGAAGAAATTATGGAAGAAAAAAAAGATGTTCTTGATCTTGATAATGTTCTCGACAAAGCCGAACAATCATATGTAGTAGAAAAAAAAGAAACTGATCTTTCTGAACTAGAAGAAGATACTGAAACGGATACACTCGACGCGACCATTCGCAACGAAGAAACTCCTGCCACACCAGTACCACAAAAAAAAGAATTAATTTCCGAAGCCACAAAAAATATGGAGCATATTCGAACACTCCATCGTGATGTTGCAGAATTAAAAAGTACCGGCGACATTACCATTGCTTCACAAATGTTGCGTGACGCACGAAAAGATGAGAAAGAAACCAAAGAAGAAACTTCAACTCAAAAACAAATAAAATTTTTCATTACATTAGGTATCATACTCGTGATTATTGCACTTGGTGTTATTCTTTTTATTTCACAATGGACAAAACCAACACTTGATGCAATTCCCACAGCAGGCAACGTCCCCAGCATCGTTCGCGCTGATGTACAAATTCCCATTGACGTAACAAACGCCTATCACTTCAAAATAAAATCGATGATTGCAAGCGAAATACAAAAACAAGAAACTTTTAAACAACTTGCGCATTTTTATTTTGGACAAGCATCCCGCAGTGGCGGAGAATTATTAGGAACAAAAGATTTTTTTCAAGCACTTAATATCACGGTTCCCGTAAAATTACTTGAATTATTAGGAAGTCAATTTATGTTTGGTACCTATACCGTTCAAGAGCCTCATCCTTTTCTTATCGTAACCGTTTCATCGTTCGGACAAGCGCGAGACACGATGTTACTATGGGAAGGAACTATGCTTCGTGATTTTAAAGATGTTTTTGCGTTAACTACCGAAGAAACACAACCCGAAGCATTTACTGCACCATTTCGAGATGAAATTCTTTATAATCAAAATGTCCGCAGTTTGTATGTTCCTATGATTGAAACGGTGATTAATGAATTTATCACTCCACCACCAGAAATTCCTGCAGAGGAAACAACGGATATTAATAGAGAAATATCTGACACTCCAACTGATGCACCGACACAAGAACCAGAAAATGAAACTACTCCTGCTCCAGAAACTCCCGAAGATCCAGCGCCTCAAGGAGAAGAAACGCCAAATACACCTCAATCTACACCAGAAGAAATAGTGACTCCGGAACCAGCAACAACAATTCTTAAACAAGAACGTATTGCAGATGGTGAATCACGTGTATTATTGTATACATTTATCAATGAATATACACTTCTTATTACTACTGACCCAAGCGTTATTCCTGAAATTGTAAAACGTTATACCAATAGACAAGTGTACTCTCAATAACATGTGCAACCATCTCTATCAAAGTCGAACTTCGATATGAGCATAAAGCTTGTATTTTAAGTAAAAAATGCTATCATCTGGCACATATGACATTATCACAAGATAAAATAAAAGCTTTCAAAGAGCGTATTGAATCAGAAAAAACAAAATTAGAAGGTGAACTTAACGCACTGGGGCGAGATATCAATAACAAAGGCGACTGGATGGCAACTCCCGGAGAACAGATGGGTCCTGTAGAAAATGCTGACGCCGATGAATCAATTCAAGCTGGTTATGTCGAAGAATTCGAAGCTCGCGTCGCCGAAGTCGACATTCTTGAACAACAACACGAAAAAATGGCACAGGCATTACAACAAATTGCAAAAGGTACCTACGGCACTTGCGAAGTTTGTAAAGCATCCATCGAAGAAGATCGACTTACAGCCAATCCTTCTGCAGCAACATGTAAGGCACATATGAAATAAAAAACCACTAGCAAGAACCGTTCTTGCTAGTCACTACTTGGGGTGTGGTTTGTCAAATATTAATATTTATGAGTGTATTTATTCTTAACAAAAGTTTCTCCACATAAAATCTTTGGAATTTCACAATATAAATTTTACACTGTTCCTATGGACGATTCTTTCTCTCGTGTCTATTCAGCGCAACCCCACGTTACCGACGGATCTATTATTACCGTCGAGGTTGATCTCGCGCGGGGACTTAATGCATTTAATATTGTGGGACTGCCAGATAAAGCAGTCGAGGAATCTCGCGACCGCGTTGGATCAGCACTGAAAAATTCTGGTTTTACATCTCCAAAACATAGCAATCAAAAAACTATCGTATCACTCGCCCCGGCTGAAGTGAAAAAAGAGGGAGCTTTTTTTGATTTACCGATTGCTCTCGGGTATTTATTATCATCGGGCGAAATCTCATTTAATCCAGAAAAGAAAATATTTGTGGGCGAACTTGCACTTAATGGGGAATTGCAACCGATACGTGGTGTATTACCCCTGGCACAATTAGCCAAAGAACATCATTACACAGAAATTTTTGTACCAAGTGACAATAAAGAAGAAGCGGCTCTTGTTGAAGGTATCACCGTGTATGGTGTGAAAACATTACATGATGTTGTCAATCATCTTAACGCAAAAAAAGATTTTACTCTTGTTGTTCAGCCGATAACTGAAATTGTTTTTGAGGAAAAAAAACATGCTATTGATCTTTCTGATATTAAAGGGCAAGAACATGCAAAACGGGGGCTCGAAATTGCTGCAGCCGGCGGACATAATGTTGGTATGTATGGACCTCCTGGCACCGGTAAAACGATGCTCGCACGTGCATTCGCAAAAATTCTTCCCCGATTATCTCGTGATGAAATTTTAGAAATCACTGGGATTCATTCTGTTGCGGGGACACTTGATGGAACTGTGGTTACTGAATCTCCATTTAGATCACCGCATCATACGAGCAGTCATGTGTCCATTATCGGTGGAGGAACAATACCAAAACCCGGCGAAGTCACGCTTGCTCATCGTGGTGTATTATTTCTCGATGAATTTCCTGAATTTGATAAACGCGTTATTGAATCACTGCGACAACCACTCGAAGACAAGATTGTTAATATTTCACGCGCACGCGGTTCAGCGCGTTTTCCCGCAAATTTTATTTTAATCGCTGCCATGAATCCCTGTCCGTGCGGATATTTTGGTAGTCGCAAAAAAGTTTGCATTTGTAATCCAAGCGCCATACAAAGATACCAACGAAAAGTATCTGGGCCCATTATCGATCGCATCGATATTTGGCTTGAAATTGAACATATTGATTATGAAAAATTGTCTGACAAAAATTTACCCAAAGGAGAAACGGGCGAACATATAGGGAAACGAGTACAGAAAACGCGCGCCGTGCAAGAGAAACGACAGGGGAAGAAAAACTCGGAACTTTCTGCGCGAGATCTTGAAAAAATTACCCTCGATGATGACGTAAAAAATATCTTGAATCAAAGTGCAGAAAAATTATCTCTGTCGCCACGCAGTTATCATCGCATCATAAAACTTGCTCGCACCATTGCTGATTTAGAACAATCAGAAAAAATAAAAACGCCCCACATTTTGGAGGCGCTTCAATACCGTTCAAAGGCTTAATTTTTTGTTTCTCAACCTCGCACGTAGGCAATGCTTTTGAGAATATAGACAAACATTCCCATTAATTCTTCATGGGAATAGAAGAAAAGACTAAACGTATAAGCTCCTGAAATAGTGAGCAGTGCTATGCACATGAATTTAACGAGTCTGGAAATAGATATATTCCTAATACGAGTAAGCCCCCATAAAAAAATTACAATAAGAATAAAAACGAAGACTATTTCGACAGTTTTCATGATGAAAAGGTTTTTCTTCATCGTACCTGTACATTGGATAATAGTCAAGTTTTATATGGATAGATTATTTACTTTCATAATCTTGTCCGTTTCAGGTGGATACCATCAAGCACACGGGAAGACCTTCAATGACCTCAGCCTAAGGCTGATGACATTGAAGGTCAAGGAATGTACTACCGACAATTCCAAAGTACCGAGGTTCGACCTTTTCCCGTCGTAAACCTCCTCCTTAAGATCGAACCTCATACTTTTTTCTTAATACCCACTCGCCCTACAGGCACCCCGCCTTAACTCGGCGAGGCATGTCCCCCTAAAAGGGGGAGAAGTAAGCAATTTATAATAAACCGAATATTCAAGCAAAAAATAAAAGCCCCGTTTTTACGTGGCTTTTATTTTTATGATGCTTGTTGCATCATTTATTCTTTTTGTTTTCCGTCTAAGGACATAATGTATGCCCCTTTGTGAATCGGACTGTCCGGATGAGCATAGGTTGCTGTAACCTCAACACTGTGCACTATCGTTATTTTATGACGAGCATAACCTACGGTTATAAAAAAATTATCACCATGATCATCAATAACAATACCGATGATAATTTTTTTACCTTCATCAAAGAGTTTCTCCATGACTTCACTATTGTCTGTAATTTGATTAATTATCTCCATCACATCATGGGCACCGGTTACTAATGAAATATCATTCATGACAGATCTCCATGTGCGAGATTTCTCCATAGAGTCTAAGCGAAGGGAAGCTCCATCAACCCAGTGCTTATCAACGTATTTTTTTTCGTTATTTTCTCTTTCAGCTGCATTTTCAAGCAGTTTCATAACAGAACCACCCATTTCAAGTTTTGGGTTATCTTTAAATTTTTCAATCCTCTTGTGCCACTGTGTGGTGGTTGTTTCGATGATAAAATCATTCGATACAAAACCCGGTATGGGTCTTATTTTGATATTTCTTTGTAAAATTACCATGTTAGTTAGTTAAAAGTTTACCTCAGTATTACCACAACCAGCATTCTGTGTCAACAAGCACACGGTAAGACCTTCAATGACCTCAGCCTAAGGCTGATGACATTGAAGGTCAAGAAATGTGCTACCGACAATTCCAAAGTACCGAGGTTCGACCTTTTCCCGTCGTAAACCTCCTCCTCAAGATCGAACCTCATACTTTTTTCTTAATACCCCCTCGCCCTACAGGTACCCCGCCTTGACTCGGCGAGGCATGTCCCCCTAAAAGGGGGAGAAAAAAAGAGGCCGGACCTTTTTCCGTCAATCAAAGATTGACTCCTCAAAGTACGACCTAAAGCATCGCTAATACCCATTCGCTCCTGTAAAGAACGTATAGAAAGGATTGTTATTATCATTACGAATTTCCAAATGCACATGAGGACCCGTAACACGTCCTGTTGTTCCCATATACGCAATAATTTGTCCTTGTTCAACTTTCTGACCAACAGAAACAATATTTCGAGAATTGTGTGCATAGAGCGATATCATGCCATCATCATGAGTGATTTCAACATACGTTCCATATCCACCATTGTATCCACCGTTCAAAACTTTCGTCACCCTACCTTCGCTAATAGCAACAATTGGTGTGCCTGTTCCACGCCCACTACTGAAATCTACTCCACCATGCCAGTTACTTTTATAATAACTACTTGCGCGTGCAAATTTTGTTTTGCCATATCCTTGCGTCACAATACAATCACAAGGGAAAATATATCCTTCCAAATCAAAACTATCAGCAGTAACTTTGATACGTGTTTTTGTATCAGCTGTTTTATTTACAGAAGAATTTTTTGAGCTTCCTGATAATGTACCTCCTGGAATAATAACATCAGTTCCTATTTCAAGAGGGGAATCATCAAGTGAATTATATGCAATAATTTCATCTTTGGTAACATTATATTTTTTTGCAAGAGCATCAAGTGTGTCGCCTTTAACAGTGGTATACATGACTCCTGTCACGGGTAAAATTTCAAGAATATCTCCGGCAACAATAGGATCCTTTGGACCTAATTTGTTTTGTAATTCAATCGTTTCGACTGAAACGTCATACATTTCAGCAATATGCCCAATCGTGTCCCCCGGTCGCACGAGATATTTTGCAATTTGGTTACTACGATCAACCCATATGGTGTCTCCTTGATCACCCGATGGACTTATTTCTGCATGAAGCGCAACACCATCGATAATATCAATAGATCCTCCTCCGGCGGCTACTAATTGATCAGTTGTTTCGAGTGGATCAAGGAGACTTAATTTATCAAGAGAAGGAACATAATCCGTGGTCACGCCAAAAGTTCGATCATTTGCATCGGTCGTATGGTTATAAACATTCGCAGCAAGCACAGACAGTGGTATAATAAAAACGAGAAACACAAAGAAAGCCATAAGCTTGCGCGTGTGCGATGCTTGAGAAATTTTTTTATATATCCGCCGACCGAATATATATAAGGAAGGGTCGGTTTCTTGTGGGTTTATAGTAATAAGCCTAAGAACGTTGCTTCTGATTAATTAAATCATCATCCTGGGAAATACCTATCTCTTCAGAAGAACAATGTTCATGGTAACAATATAGACGCTCATAACAAGAGGATATCGTGATAAAACAATTTTTTACAGCCTATGTCAAAAAAATCACGCAAAAACCCATGCCACGCAAGCAAACGAAAGCATTGACTTTTAATCGAAACTAATGTATAATTACAAGACTTTTCTATCATTCATGACCACATCACCCATGTCAGAAGAATACAAAAACCAAGAATCCATACAAAATCTTAGCCAATTTGTACAAACAGCAACTACTGATGTTTTGACTGTTGTTCCTAATGAACTTAAATCAAGCGAGTTTTGGAAAACAATGTGGCCCAAGGTAATTAAACAAATTCTCGAAGCAAAAGAGCAAACAGATGCAGAATCAAAACTTAATTTGCTGGCTGTTAATCTTACTTCAAAAGCTAACGCTCTTAAAACTCCAAAAGATTTTAGTGAGGAAATTAATTTTATAAAAGATGCTCTCTTGGAGAAAAGAACTGAATATCAAAAAATGGTAACGGGAACACCTATAAATCTAGAATCCCTTTCACAAAAAAAAGAGGATATTCCTGTTGTTCCTGATAATTCAATTATTGAAAAAAAAGTTGAAGAAAAAGCACACAAGGATGCTGAGGTAGCGCGTCTTGTAATTGAAGAGAAGGTAAAGAAAGAAACTGCGCGCCTTGCAGAAGAAGCACGTATTAAAAAAGAAGAACCTCAAGAACAAGAGGGAGATGCAATCGTAGAAACAATTATCGTTGCAAATAATAAAGGCGAACCTTCTTCAAAAGATGAGGAAATAAAAGAGACAAAAAAAATCACCCTCGGTGAAAACGAGTACACTGTCAAAAAAATCAACGAGACGACAGGAGACGTAACGCTCGCTTCAGTCAAAGATCCTGATCTTGTTTTTGATGTGCCAAAAACAAAACTAGAAACGCTTATAACAAATCCAGCAACCAATACTTTGGTGCAAGAAAACGCAAAACAAATACTTGTTGATCTTGAGACTATTTCCGAAGAGAATACACCCATCGAAACAGAAAAAACTGTCGAAGTGCAAACAGCACATCCTGATCTTGAAGAAACAACAACTCCTGAAACACCTCTAGAACCAACAACAATCGAAACATTTTATCCAACAACTCCTCATGACAAAAAAGAAGAATCTCTTAAAACTCCTGCAGAAAAAGCTTTAGATTTATTTTATAAACGTTTCCAACCAAACACCACCCCGGGCGAGAAAAAAGGTCCCGGAGAAAAATCTCCTGCTATTTCTTTACAACAAAAAGTTATCATTGAAAAACCCGCCGAAGAAAATATCAATGAAGACATCCCAACAAAACCTTTTGCGTCAACATTGTATGATCATTTTTCACAAGAAGATTTCGCCGAACTTGCAGAAAAGTTTGATCTCGACCCCGAAGATATCGACGCATGGCGCGAAGAAAAAATGAAAGCAGATGAACAATTGATTCGTGATCACAAATGGACCAAAGAACAAATAGAAAATCTCGAGGAAACTCCTCATACAAAAACAAAATTAAAACCTGGTACTCCTATAGATTATTTTGGTGATAGAGAAGAATATGAAAAAGCTAAAGAGGCACTCTTCTTTAAACGATTTCGTGAAAATAAAATTTCCATACGAGAACTTTTAGGAGAAGAAAAAGTACAAGAACTTCTTGCGGGAATAAAAGAAACCAACGCGTCGCCCGAGGAAAAATTTGATGAACGTATAAAATTATTTAATACATTAAAAACAGAAACGGGCGTAGAATCTTTTATAGAAAAAGCAAAACAACAAGAAATTTCTACGGAAAATCTCATCAATAACGGAACTGCTGATGAACAAAAAAAGGCTCGCGAAATTAAAAAATCCGCAGAAGCTTTTCAAACAATATTCGCCGACAAATATTCAGTTCCTTCTCTTGAGAAAGTATTTCAAAAATTACTTGGGGAAAGAAAGCACGACCCAGAATTTGCAAAACTTTTTAGTCCAGAGATTTGGTCAAAGCTACTTCTTGAAGCAAAAGAAAAACAACTTGAGCTTCTCCCGGGAAATAATGAATACCCTCACCAACGAAAAGAATTCCTCACTGACTTGCGAGATGAAGCAGCCGAAGAACTCAGTAAAGAAAGAGACGCCTTAGAAGATGTTGTAATTCCAGAATATCGAGAATTACAAAAAGACACTCTTGAAAGATACGAGGAACTCCTTGATAGTTTTGCTGCACAAGCATTTACCTATTTTAATGTAGACGAAAAAGTAGAACGCGAACAAGAACGTATAGTAGCAAAAGCCGCCAAAGAAATTGAACGCGCGAGACAAGAAAAAGAGCAGCGGGAACGAGCAAAACAACGTATGGGTGGAAAAAGTATTAATTACACCAGTTTCCCTATGGCAAGTGGTACTGTTCGTTTGGAGCCAAAGTCTACGCTCACCGAAGCCCAAGGAGCTCTCTATACATTGCTCAAAAGCGCACTCGCTCTTAAAAACCCTGATTATGTAGCAGACACCTATATTATTGAAGATATCTATGATGCGAAAGATAAAAAAGGTTCTACGTCAACATTCATGAATGTTGTTTTACCTAATGGAAAAGGTATTCTCATATCAAAACCAGAAATTGAACGCTTTTTGCGAGATAATCTCCATGTTGGAGAACATATATTAAAAATCGGGCAACTACTTCCAGAAAAATTAACCGAAATCGTTAACAGAATTGGAAGTAAACGAGGATATAAAGAAAAAGGCTGGACACTTATCGATATTAATAATGCTGATAATGGACAACCCGTCATGCTTCTCAAAAGCACAACCGGCATTTTGTATCCTGTCTTTGCAGAGCTTGTTGAAAAAATGCTCACAGAAAAAAAGCCGGGGGATAGACCTCGTCCTCTTGAAATAAACCGAAATGAAGTTACTGGTTTTCTTGAAAAACTTGATGACGATGATTCTTACTTCGGAAGAAAAACATATCTTGTATTACGAGAACAATTAGTAAAAGATCCAAATAATTCAGAAATTCGCACCCAGCTTAATATCATTCATCTTGCAAAACTAATAGCATAATATCGTAATTTTGAAGTATCTAATATACATTTCATGAGTTCTTTTGATACTATTACAACAACATCACCTGAAATAAAAAAAACTGCTCCAGTAAAAGCAACTCTTGAAACTTTGCGCGCAGGGGGAAAGATTGATGCTGTTACCTATAAAAAAATAAAAGAACAATTAGACAATCTTGAAGGACTGGGATTATCTCTCCAACAAGAGACTAAAAAACTTGATGTATTGAAAAAAGAATACGAAAAAAAAAGAATTGAACATACTCAAAAACAATCTTCAAAACCATCGCCCAAAGAAAAAGATACCCCAATCACAAAAACCACCTCAAATCGCTCGGAGCAAGCAAAAACTAAAAAAGCTGACACCACTCCAAAACCAAATAAACTTAAACGAGCGCTCGTACTGGGGAGTGTTGCCTTGGGAACAGCAATAGCTGCAAGCGGCTTAGGAAAAAATGACGAAGGTAATTTAGAATGGAGTGTTGATCATATGCCCGGGGCAAATAAAACTATAGAATATTTTTCAGATTCTGAAGGAGCGCCTCAAAAAGTTGCTTTTTATGCAAAAAATGCTCCTTGGGGCAATCCTTCAGAACTTCCGGAATATTTCAAACGAGTAAATGATACAAGAAATAGAAGTCACGGAGAAGATATTGTACAAGCTCCTATATATGAGGGAGATGAACAAAATGTGGAGCCTGACTCTACAAAATCGATCAATCCATACACAGGGAATGCACTTGAACCTGTCACGGAAGAGCTTAAAAAGAAATCAAAAAAACTTGATGAGAATTTTGATACTGCACAGAAAAAATTTTACGACGAAAATAATACTCTTGATGACGTTAATGAACAACTTGATGAAGTCATAAAAACTTTGGGTGGTAATAGAATAAAATTTCATCCAACTGATGTTACCGGTCTCCTTGTAGGAGAACTCTATGAAGACGACATCGATGGACTTCATGGACGTTCAATCATTGATATGAGTAATGGTTCAAAAGTTATATACCAACCAAGAAATTTTAAATCGGCAAAACGCTCAGATGTTCACGGTGTGGCATTAATCAGTGATTATCTCTATGACATGGATTTCACCGATGATTACTGGCATGATCACGCAGAAACGAATCTCCGTCATCTTCATGAAAAAGTAACAAATAAAGATTTCAGTGATGGAAGAAAATTCGTACAAGTACGTGAACCAGTAGATGGGCAACCTGGTGTATATAATGTACGTGTCAAAGAAGTAACCGAACTTACTGATCAAGACTTTGAACAAAACAATGTATACCGACAAAGTTGGGCACGCCTCAGTGATTTCGATATCACACCAGACGGAACAAAAATAAAACTGACTAATTATGCAAAAAAATTCGATGCAGCACTCTTTCAAGACCAGGGCTTACCATTCCACGCAGGTATTGGCAGTGAACATAATTTACGATTGCCCGGAGGAAAGAAAAATTTTGGTACATATCAAAATATTGCTAATCTTGATATGTTTGGAGCATATGTAGGCGCGACCGTAATTATTATTTCCGACGATGGGCGCATCGCGAAAAAGGTAACCGGTAGTCTGCGTGATATCATAACTATCGCTCTTGAAATACAAAAACTAACCGGCGGTAAAGATGTTCATTTCTTGCAAAGCGACTCGGGTAGTATGAACGTAAAAGCTGTTGCTGATAAATCTGGTACTATTTTAAAAAAACAACTTGGCATCACAAGAAACTTAGAACCATTTGCAGGTGGTTCTGAATTACTTTTAAAAGATCAACGTTAAAAAAATTTTATGGCTCTTGATACTATCCACCTACAACAAAACACTGATTCTCAGAACGCTGCTTTGAAAGTAGCTTTGGAATCATTGCGCACACAAGGAAAAATTGATTCTGTCACTTATAAAAAAATAAAAGAGCAATTAGAAAATCTTGAAGGATTGGGGTTATCGATACAACAAGAAACCGTGGAGCTTGGAAAATTAAAAAATACCTATGAAACAAAACGCATTGACCACAATAAAAAAGAAATCGATCGACAATTGAAAGAAAAAGAAAAAGAACTTCTTGCAACTCGTCAAGCTTTAGAAGAAGCAAAAAAGAAAACAGGTAAAGAAACTGAAAAACCAAAATACGGTGATAAGGGAAGAAAACATCTTGTCGATGAAGCAACAAAAGAAAATAAAGGTAAGAAAATTGACAAAGAAATAATGCCCACCATACGTCGTATGAATCCATTTCTTAAATACATGATGCTCATCGGAGGAACTGGTGGTATGTTTATGGCAGGAACTGGTATTGAACGCGATTCTAAAGGAAAACTTACATATGATTTTAATAAATTGATTGAAACAGCCATAGCACCGCTCCCTGACGTGCAAGAACAATGGGCGAAACGTTTTTTAGTAAAACAAGGTATCTATAAAATAGAACAAGCGGAGCTTGAATACAAAGAAAACCCAAACGCTTTGAAACAAGATGTTATTGAAGTGATATCTGATAAAAATGATCCTCCGGAATTACGTGAATTGAAAGAAAAAGTAGCAAGATTAGAGTATTTTAAACAACTGACCTACACCCAAAAATTAGCCGAGGTTATCGATTACAAGGCAACGTCCAATATGCCCAAAGGTGAAGTCGCAAAATTGTGGAGCTACCGCAATCAATACGTCAATGAAAAAGGATTTGGTTATATACCAACTCCTAATAATGGAAACACAGGTAAGGCAGAAAAATCTTTTTACAATGTACAAGGTATCGCTCATTTTTTACTCGATTGCGACGCAACTGAAGGGCAAATTCCTATGGTAGGTGATATTGATAATGCTCCTGATCATTATGTACACGCAAACAATACGGCGTTTTTCCGTATAGCCAAAGAACGAAACGATTACATTCCTGTATTCACCCGAGAAGGTGATCGCATTCGTGTGCACTATAAACGAGGAGATGAAATCAAAGAAGGAGACCGTATGTTATCACCCCTACGCCAATTTAAATTTGACGATATTAGTTTTTCAGAAACACGCACCGTGATGACGTCGGCTCGAGAGTTACTTTTAAAGAAAGGCATAAAAAATCCTTACCGAAATGACAACGACCAGCGTGGCACCTATCTTATCTATTCTGGAAATCCAACAACCTATAGTCAATTCAGCGGTTCCAGCGTTGTATTCATTTTTGAAGATAACCAAGGCAACAGAATTATTCGCGATTTCGCTGGAAGTATTAACGATATCCAAAAAGAGGGCAGTGCAATCAAAGCAGAATTCAATCTAACAAATGGCGCGCTTACTATTGGCATTCATGACATTGGAAGCTTTTCCGCAAAACCTGTTGCTAATAATCATGTCTACACCACTAAACAATCCGAGAGAATGAATTGGAATGTGTACACAGGCGGGGGACTTGCAATCCCAGATTCACAATATTGAATTAACAAGCATAAACCTCTATACTATGAGCGAGACTATAAAAAATTTAGAACCTACCCCAGCACGAGAATCTTTCGATACGAAACTTATCGAGGCTCATATTACAAAACTCCTTGGTGGTGTAGAATTGATCAGCAAAATAAAAGAGCCAGTAAAAGTGAAAGGTATCGGCAAAGAGCTCAAAATTACTACCAAGGTTGTTGCTCTAGGTTTTGATATAGGTGTAACTGCAACTGTAGACAATACCGGTTCGTCCATCAAAGTAAAAGATTTTGACGTTGATGCAAACCCACTCGTGAGGGGTAGAGCAAAAAAAGCTCTCCGTGAACAATTAGACATCATTCCTCAAAAAATCAAAGAATACATTGAGACCGAGGAAAAACAACCTATTGATAAACTTTGGATAGAACATGGATTACTCAAAGCACATTATAAGCAACCAGAACAACCTATTATGTCTCCACAAGAAATAAAAACTGAAGAAGCACCCGAACCATTCAAAGATGAAAAACTCGAAGCTGAAATGCGCGAGCGACAAAAAAATATCGACAAAATAAATGAACAAATGACGCAAGGTCTTTCCACTATAGAATCTTTATTGAAAAATATAGCACAACCGAAACCAGAAGATGTTCAAAAAAAATTAGCCGAGGAAAATGCAAAAAAAGAGGCGATGGAGAAAGCAAAAAAAGATGCCGCAGCAGCGCGCCTTGTAGCCGAAGAGAAAGCCAAAAAAGAAGCTCTACGTCTTGCTGAAGAAAAACGTTTACGAGATGAAGCAGTAAAGAAAGCAAAAGCTACCACAGAAGTAAAAAAATCTGAACCAAAAGGAAAAGAACTAGAATTTAAAAACGGTAAATTAGTATACAAAGGAACAGATATAGAAGTCGATTTTGGAAAGCCTGAACCAATAGCAGAAGCAATCGAAGTGAGCGCCGAAGTAGAGGCTGAATTAAAAAAGAAAACTTTTATTTACAATGGAAAAAATGAATGTTCTGTAACCGGAATTGACAGAGCACAGGGTAGAATTACTCTTTTTGATACCAAAGATGGCATACCAAGAATATTAAGTATCGTTAATTTTGTTCGTGCTTTGAAAGATCCCAACAGTGCTTGGAAAATGAAAAAAGAAATTCCAGTACCTGTAGAAACAGTACCCGTTTCCGAATTAGTCACACCAGAAGTTAAATATAAACTTCAACTTTTGATGGCGGAAAAATTAAAGTATTTTTATGATATTGATGTACCTGTTGAAAAACCAATCGCAAGCTCTACACTCACTAAAAAAGAACCAGCACCTATAGAAAAACCAAAGGTATCGAAAGCTGAACCTACTGCAACATTTGAAGTGAAAAATACTCCTATGGATATTAGCTCTCTCATCGGACCTGGGGCAGAATTTGAAAGTGACGAATTCAGATATCGTATTGTAAATAGTGACAACAAGAACAAAATTGTTCTTGAAAGAATGAATACAGTCAATAAGAAAAAAGACGAAGCTTTCATTAGTCAAAAAACACTCCAAGAAAATTATGATCATAATGAAATTGCATTTTCAAAAGGACCAGATGTTCCTGTAAAAAAACCTGTTGAGACTTTACCAAAAACAGGCGAGTATAGTAAAGATTGGCTTGAGACACAATTTTATATCCAACGAGATAGTAATGATACCTATACTGCGTCAGTAAGTGAAAGTAAAAATAGAGTCGCTCTTATTAAGTCTGACGATCCTGCAGTACAGATCAATCTCACCATTACTGATTTTCTCTTAAAACTTAAAACTCCGGGAAGTCCTTGGAGTATTAAACCTGTAACAACAACTAGCGAACCAGCTATTGCTTCAACAATTTCAGAAGAAATAATCCCGGCAAATGCACAAGAACTTACTTTCAACGAGAATAATGAGCTCGTAGCAAAAGAACCAGGAGCACCAACAACGTCTGCAAACCCAGTAGAAACTTCCGTAGACAAAGTCCAAGAAGCTCTTGATTTTTATGACAAACTTACCGTTGGAACAAGAACAATAAATGCCGAAGGCGACGTATGGGAAGTTATAGAGAGAGACGACGATAGCATCACCGAGGAATTAATTGATGTTGCAGAAGGAAACGATCGAGGCTCTATCGGAGAATCACATACACGAAAGAGAAAATATTTTGATATAGGCTTTGTTCCCGGACAATTTACAATCATCGAAAAAACAAAATCAGGAATATCCCCTAAATTAATCACTGTCGCTAATATTATTAACGCAACACAAAACATTGGCGGTATACAATATGAAGATATCCAAAAAGGTTCTGGGCTCGATGGCAAAGAACTTGATACTGTTTTAGCGCAATTGCAAAAAGACAATGTTATTTCTCAAGACAATAATCTATATATGATTACTCCAGACTATGGGGATGAGGAAAAGCTTGATGCCTATCTTGGTGTCACTGAAAAACATGGCCATACAAAAATCACGCTCAATCCAGATGATCTCAAAACTCTTAATGAATATAGTCCAGCTCAAAAAGAAGCTGCAATGTTATATGACTCTTTAAACGATGGCGACGCGTTGGAAGATTTTTCACAATACACATACAAAATCACAAAAAATAACAACGATATCACGTTAACGTTAACCGCGGTACCAAATAAAAAAGACGAATCATCTATTGGGCTTTCTTCAACCTATAATTCTAAAAAAGAATTCATAGCAGATGCTTTGATTATGAAATATAAAAAGGTGGAAAGAGCAAAAACGCCTGTAGAAAAAATACCAACAGACATAATCAAAGAATCGAGTGGAGCTTTGGACATTCTTGCAACCTATCCTGAACTATCAGCCGAAATCACAGAAATCGAACGACAACGAAGTCGAGCGCTCGGCACTATACAACAAAAAACTACTGACGCATCTCAAGATACATCAGGAGCATTGACATGGGAAACAAAAGGCTGGACATGGGAAACAGACAAAGTGCTCTATGATGTTGCCACAAAACAAGAAGCTGAGTCTGAAGTTCATAATTACTACAACGAACAGCTTGCAGATCTTGTAGCAGAATTTAATTATGGTGGAGAAACTACACCAGAAGTAAACATACCCGAGGGTTATCGCGTCGTAGGTAAAGACGAGATCATTCCTGCAGGTGATTATGAAACACATATGGATTTATCTTCTGGACAAACAATTACGAATGCACCAAAAAAGGAGACTGCGACAGAAAAAACTCCGGAAACAATCGAAGACATTATTTCCAAAAGGAGCCAATTAACAGAAGAGCACAATGAAAAATTAAGAGAATTTTACTCAAACGAAAAAGATGAAATACTATTAATTTCAAAGATTAAAGATTACCTTAATAGAATTTCTGAGGTTACTAAAGAAATTGCAAAATATGATAACAGAGCATCAGCAGAAGATGAGATTCAACAAAAAAACATACTCAATGCTGAAATAAGGGAAGGGATAGAATCACTTCATGAAACACATCCTGAGATAAATTCAATAGGAGCTTTTGAATACTTTGTATCAAATTCGAATATTAATTATGAAGAAGAGGCCAAAAAACTTAATGCTGAACTACAAAAAATAACAGACGAATTTGAAAATAAAATAAATCCATTAAACAACGCAATTGAAACAGAAATACAAAAAAATCTTACTGCACTTCTTAATACTCCAGAAACAAACCCCACCGAATTGGAAAAAATAAAATCCTCGCTTAAAAAATTTGGGGTATCTGATTTTGAAAGCAAAAAAGAAATAGAAGAAGAATTAGGTCGTGTAACCAAGCGAATTGAGAAATCAAAAGTAGACAAGCAACCCAAATAACCTGAGCCATTGACGAAATAACGTATTTTAATTATAATTTATAAACATTTTTATGAGCCTATCAACATCAGAAAATATGACAGCACAACCAGAAAGTAAGTCTGCAGAAGCGAAAAAAATTGATTCGAGCTTTTTCAGTAAAGCAGGCGAAATCGCTCGAGGTTTTAATTCGTACGAGACAGCCGATAAAGCCTATTCTTCCATAGCAAATGGCAGTGAAGAATCTCCTGAAGAATATGCTGCTCTTGTTGCCATGATACGTCTTGCTGATGCAAATAAACTTAAAACTGTTGCACAATATATTAAAGGTATCGCAAAAACACGTTCCCCAGAATTCATCAAACCTATTCAAAGACGTCTTACTGAAAAACAAGAATACCAAAAAGAGCACTCAGACATGTGGGACTTTGCAAAAAATAACACAAAAAGTATCCTGAATAAGAAAGAGCAAGAGGCTTTTCAAAAAGATTTTGACAAAAAACCTGTTGGAGAAAAATATGCTCAAGTTCTTGCCGACGCTACCAGTATGATCGACGAAGTAGAAAAGCAAGAAAAATCGCTCAACGAAGAACTTGCAAAAAATCCTGATGCAAAAAAGAAAGCATCCATTGAAAAAACACTCGAGACATTCAAGACATTACGGGAAGCCGAATTAAGTCCTTTTAAAATGCAAAAGGTTGCTGAAAAATATCTCAATCAAGAAAAACGTGCCGAAGCGAAAAAATTTAATGATCTTTTAGTTTCTTTCACAAAACCAATTTCAAACGAAGGTGCTCGCATTGCTCATAAAACAAACATTCTCAAAAGACTTGGCGCATATGAATTACTCGCACAATCAGGAGCAGTCCCTACTGAAACAGATCTCGATGCTGCATTTAACGCAATGATTGACGTTGTACCTCCGGATCTTCAAAAGAAACTCGGCGTTAAAAAAATTGAAGCGACACCCGTCAAATCAAAACCTGCAACTCCCGTTACACCTGTGACTCCAGTAACTCCCGTTACTCCGATTACCCCAGTAACCCCAGTAATTCCAGGAACTATTCCTCCTGGACCAACAGTTCCGATTGATGACGCTGCAGAAAAAGCACAACTTGCCGAAGAGGCAAGAGTTAAAGCCGAAAAAGATGCTGAATTTGCGAATCTTGCAAAACTTGCAGAAGAAGAACGTATACGAAAAGCGACTGAAGAAAAAGTCCGAAAAGATAATGAGGAAGCAGCGCGCAAGGTAGCCGAAGAGAAAGCAAGAAAAGATGCTGAAGCAGCAGAAGTTGCACGACTTGCAGAAGAAGAACGTATTAAAAAAGAAGCTGAAGCTGCAAAACTAAATCCTGAAAAAATTAAACAATATTTTACGGGTAAATTTATACGCGCAAAAGCTGTTCCTGATGTCCTCTTAGAAATAACTAACGTTTCGGGTCCTGCTGATAAACTTGTTATTACTGCGATTGACGAAGAGGGTACAAGCCAAACGATTCGTCTCAAAGATGTTCAACCAAAAGATGTTCTCCGAACTGGTCTTGTATTTAAAGCTCTTCTTGGAACAGCTGATGCTCCATTTGAAATTGTTGAACGTACTAATCATCTTACCGAATTAAAAGAAACATTTGTAGAAAACATGCAAGAAGATCTTGCGGGTATGGGCATGTTCAAAAAAGCTTGGTTCAATATCAAAAAAGCTTTGTGGGGACAAAAATTGGAAACAGGTCTTTCCGAGGGCACTAAAGAATCTTTAGGTGAATTGAATAGTTATATTGACCGTTTGATTACGAGTGCCGAAAAGGGTTGGGAATCAAAAGGATACGATGCAGAAAAAATTCAAAATTTGAAAGATCGTTACCGAGCACAATTTATGTCGGGTATCCAACTGGAAACAGAATATGATGCTCTTGCAAAAGAAAAAGCAGAAAAGTCTGCAACGATTTTAACAAAAATGTATGGCTGGACGAAAAAACAAATCGCAAAAATTCCTCCAGGAGTCAAAATTGGTCTTGTCGCTGCAGCAGTAACAGGTATCACTTTTGCAACAGGTGGTATTGGAGCCGCAGCCATCGCTGCCGGAACACTAGGTGGTGGTATGACCTTATCTATGATTGTTAGCAAAAAGGCTCGTCAACTTGGAAAGACCGCAGCTGCATGGGGAGGATTCGGAATCACTCAAGGTATTCGGGGAGTTTCAGCTCTTGCGAGCGGTCGCGAATTCTTGTTAGGGGGAGCCGCTCCTATCGCGCTTGCTGCATTAATCACACGACTTGGTCTTGAAACCGTTCATGCAACCAAAGGCGATGCCGAGAAAATGAAGGAACTCCGTGTAAAATTAGAGGAGGGAAATGCGAAAATTGAATGGTTTAATACACTCCTTGCCAAAGAAGATCTTTCTGATATGGATCGTAAAACATATGAAACTCAGAAAAAGGCAATCGTTGATGCTTTGGCGACAACCAATGAACTTTTCAAACGAGATCAAGGAAAATACGATATTCGTATCAAAGAACTTCAAGCAAAATATAATAGCGGTGAAATGACTCCATCAGAATATTTGAAACAAATGGAGAAATACAAAATTCGAGATGAAATCATGGAGACACTCAAAAAATCTATGACGATTCTTTCTCTTGGTGCTGCTGCCTATACGGCGATAGATCATTTCACACACGGACCTGACGATGGAGGAGGAGATCACGGAGGTGATGATAGTGATAAAGATAAACCAGATGATGATGGGGATAAGGATAAGCCGGATGATGACGACAAAGATAATCCTGATGACGATGACAAAGACAAACCTGATGATGACGACGAAGATCGGGGAGGTGGTGGTGGAGGTGATGATCCAGAAAAAACTGATCCTGAAAATATCAACAATGATGCTATCGTTCGCAAGGGCGAAGGTATCACTCATGCATTCAAACGACAATTTGATAACGACCCAGCACTTGTTAAAGCATACGAAGAAAAAACAGGATTGGATTATGAATCTAATAAAGGAGTCTTCCTTGCGAAAGTTGCAAAAGGTTTCGGCTATATTGATGCTGCCGGTAATGACGTCCGTGTTGGAGTAGCTGATGTTTCTGCATATCAATTACATACTGATGGCACCGTTACAGAATTTGATCATGGAAAACTAATTGAATCACATAGCTTTGGCGCAACATTTGAAAAACCTGTCGACAGCCACGAATATTCGTGGGATGGATCAAAACAATACGCTGGTCATCATGCAACAGGTATACAACCTGAAACAACACCGGTTACCAGTGATGGGCCAGAAACGACACCTGTCGGAGGAACACCTGGAACAACTGGAACGGGACCTGAAACAACAAAAGTAGACCCTGCTGACATCCTTAAACCTGATGCAACTGCCACTCTTAATAAATCAATCCACGGTCTTGACGCGCTTGATGAACATCTCAAGAAAAAAGATTATTCTGCACTTATGAATACTGAGGCAACTCAAATTATAAGTGGCACCAGTGATCATCTTACAAGTGAACAAATACAATTGAAATCAGTAATGACTGATATGCAAACACAAACAGGACTTGCTCCACAACAATACGAAACTTCTGAGCAATATCTTGATCGAACATTTAAGGCTATGGGAAGTGATGTCACGGTTGCAAAAATCCACGCTGAAGAAATTTACGTTCCAACAACTCCTGATGGTAAAAGTTTCGTCGGAGCAACACCGGAAAAAACCTACAGTAATTTCCTTGATCAATATTTTGATAAGAAAACTCTTGGAGGATGGAGACTTGAAGGAGCAGAAGATATCAAATATAAAACTGATGTTGGAAATATCAAGGCACAAGATTTCTTCCGCTCTATGAATCAAGGCACCGTCACTGCTGACACTCTCGCTAAAAAACTTGAGCTATCAAGTGTCTCTGCTGCAAAACTCTTCGACTTCTTTAAAGCAACAAAATCTATTTCTGAAACTACTCTCAGTTCTGGTTTCTACGATAACAATACAACCATCGATGATATTGTTAAAAAAATGACGACGAAAGTTACGGAATTAGCAGCAACAACAGGGGCTAAATAATCATATATATGTCATACGATGAAGCACAATTAGAGATAGTAAAAAGTTTTGGTCTTGAGGATTATCCCCCCGAGATGCAAGAAGCGTTCCTCATTCAATTTGGTGGCGTATTGTTTCAAGCGCTCATGCTTCGCGGAGCAGAAGAATTACCCGCAGACGCTACTGATGCATTTGATGCAATCATTAGCAACGATCCTGAACCCGAGGATGTCTTTACATTCTTTGAAGAACATATTCCGCATTTTGAGAAACTTGTTGCCGAAGTTGTCACCCAATTAAAAAATCGTTCTGAAGCTATCACCCATGAATTTCTCGAGGAATTAAAAGAACCGTCGGAAGAATAAAATAAAAAAGCTCGCTCTAAAGCGAGCTTTTTTATTTTATTGGTTATCATACAAATGAGGTGAAAATTATACTATACAAAAAAATTACCTTCACACACTCTTTGACGTTCAATGACCCACCAAAGGTGTGACATTGAACGTCTTTCCGTGTGCTTTAGAAATTAGGTCAATTAGGATTTAGACATTTTTTTTACTATGGTATAGTACCTGTCATGCAACACACTGATGAACTTAATAATGAACAACAAAAAGCTGCTACACACACCACAGGTCCTTTGATGATTGTCGCAGGGGCGGGAACAGGAAAAACAAAAACATTAACCCATCGTATCAAAAATCTTATTGCAAGCGGTATCGCACCAGCGTCTATTCTTGCTATTACTTTCACCAATAAAGCTGCTACTGAAATGAAAGATCGGGTCATAAAACTCATTGGGAAAAACCTTGGTCTCAGGGATTGGGAAGTTCCTTTTATGAGCACTTTTCACGGACTGGGCGCTTTTATTTTGCGCAATCATGGTGATCGTATTGGTATTAAAAAAAGTTTTTCCATACTCGATGCTCAAGATCAAACATCTCTTATTAAACAAGCGATGAAATTACGAGATATTGATCCAAAAATGTGGGAACCCAAAACAATCAAAAATAGAATTTCTCGATTTAAAAATGATTTACTTTCTCCTGATGAATTACAACGTCACGCAAAAAGCGAAATGGATACTATTACCGCCGAAATATGGCACGTCTATGACAAACTTCTTCGAGAAGAACAAGGGCTTGATTTTGACGACTTGCTCGTCAAAACATTTGAATTACTTGACGACCATGCTGATATTCGAGAACATTATCAAAATATTTGGAGTCATATTCATATTGATGAATATCAAGATACTAATACGGTGCAATATCGTATTGCTAAAATATTGGCATCACATAACACCAATATCTGTGTTGTAGGGGACACTGATCAAAATATTTACAGCTGGCGAGGTGCAGATTTTCGTAATATGCTGTCATTCGAAAAAGATTATCCCGATGCGACCATTATCATTCTCAAAAATAATTATCGCTCTACAAAAACAATTCTCGATACTGCTGATGAAATCATTAGTAAAAACAAAGAACGTATTGTCAAAGAACTCGTTGCAACAAAAGCACAAGGTCCTGACATAAAATTATTTACTGCTATGACGGGAACAGATGAGGCTTATTTTGTTGCACGAGAATGTAAAAAAATAATCGCAGAAGGTATCCGTCCAGAGCATATTGCCGTACTCTATCGAACCAATTTCCAATCACGCGCTATCGAAGAAGCATTTTTGCGTGAAGAAGTGCCATATCAATTATTAGGTGTGAAGTTTTTTGATCGTAAAGAAATTAAAGATCTTGTTTCCTATATCCGCGCCAGCATCAATCGCGACAGTAAAACTGATATCGCACGATCTATCAGTATTCCTAAACGAGGTATCGGAAAAACAACACTTGTGAAACTTCTCGCACAGGATAGCGCGTCGCTCAGTCCCGCGGTCAAGAAAAAATGCGATGAATATTTTACTATTCTTGACGCTATTGCATCATACATACCAACACATACCCCAGCTGAAATCGTTGTTCAGACACTTAAAATATCAGGCCTTGAGACCATGCTCAAAAATGGTACCGAGGAAGACATTGAACGATTAGAAAACATTAAAGAACTCGTGAGTTTTGCAACACGGTATGACATTATGGAAAAAAGCGAAGGTTTTGCTCGTTTTCTAGAAGATGTCGCGCTTATGTCTGATCAAGACACTATGGATGCTCAAAAAGAAAAGAAAAATGCTGTAAAATTAATGACCATTCATGCGGCAAAAGGACTTGAATTTCATACCGTATTTATTACAGGACTTGAACAAGGATTATTCCCGAGCGATCGAGGTGACAGCACACCTCGTGATCGGGAAGAGGAACGTCGGCTTATGTACGTTGCCGTCACGCGAGCACAACATCAATTGTATGTCACGCATGCACAGATACGAAAAATCTTCGGCAGTGAAACCATGCAAATGGCTTCAGAATTTTTATCTGACATTTCCGAAGAATTATGCGAAGATATTAGTATCGAAGCAACAAAAAAGGGCCACCTCCCAACAATCTACCTTGATGATTTTTAATACTGAGCTGTACTGAGGTTCAACCTCAGTATTCTATTTTAGTTGTTTATACACAATACTAATGATACTGAGGTTGAACCTCAGTATTTTTATTGATAGTATAAAGTCATGGTAACAAGACCACCTTTTGCCGAAAAAGAATTTTATCACATCTTTAATAGGGGAACTGAGAAACGGCTCGTTTTCGAAGACCTATATGATTATTGGCGTTTCCTTAAACTTCTTTTTGTGTGTAACAATACAAAGCCTTTTAATCTTAAATACATAGATAATCCTTTTGTTGTCGATCGCCAAAGTCCTCTCGTAGCAATAGGAGCTTATTGTTTAATGCCAAATCATTTTCATATTCTTCTTACTCCATTACAAGAAAAAGGTGTGGCGCGTTTTATGCAAAAACTTATAACTGGATATACGATGTATTTTAATACAAAAAATAGTCGTTCAGGTGCACTTTTCCAAGGACGCTATAAAGTACGTCATGCAACCGATGATCGTTATTTAAAATATCTTTTTTCCTATATTCATTTGAATCCTGTTCGAAGTAACATAGCATCTCAAAAAAACATCCTCTCAAGTTTAGACGCATATCCTTTTTCAAGTCATCACGAATACTGTTACCCAGCAAATGAACGCATACAAAAAGCCATTGTATCTAAAGAATCTTTTCCTTACTACTTTGACTCAGAAACTGCTTACGTGAACGAATTAAACGACTGGATACATTATACTGAGGTTGAACCTCAGTATTGAGAATATGAAAGCTAAAAAATCACTTGGACAAAATTTTCTTCATTATCCTAAAGCAATGAGCCGTATTGCAGAAATTGTACGCGAACAAAAAATTCCTACGATCATTGAAATTGGGCCAGGGAAAGGATCGCTCACCCAAGTAATACTTGAAAAAACAACTGCAATAATTTACGCTGTCGAACTTGACCCAAGAATGTATGATCTTCTTAAAGAAAAATTCGCACACGATATCGCTTCAAAGAGACTTATTCTTGTTCATCAAGATATCCTCGAGATCGAACTTCGAGAGTTGGTCGGAAAAGATCGTTATGGCATTGTTGGAAATATACCTTTTTATATTACGGGCGCTATTATTAAAAAATTCCTCACCGAAAAACATCAGCCATCGTATATGACGCTCATTACTCAGAAAGAAGTCTCTGATCGTATCGTGCGACGAGATGGTAAGGAAAGTATTTTGTCATTATCAGTAGAAGTTTTTGGAAAACCACGCTATGAAATGAAAATTCCTAAAAAATATTTCAGCCCGAGCCCAAATGTTGATGCGGCACTTTTTAGTATTCTTGATATCCAAAAAGATCATTTCAAAACTCTACCGGAAGAACGTTTTTTTACTATTGTAAAACAAGGATTTGCTCATAAACGTAAAAAATTAGCATCAAATATAAAAACATGTTTTAAAACGCCTGTTGATGAGATATTTAATGCTCATAATATAGATAGTAACGCTCGCGCGGAAGAAATACCGCTAGAAAAATGGCTTGGGCTAGCACGCCACACCTAATTACGAATAGGGTACGAATATACGAATTTTTAACCTAACGTTATATGATTTACATTAGTATATTCGTAATAAATTTGTAATTCGGTGTAATCCACTTATCTATCATCTCTAATCTCTGTTATACTATCCCCATGGAACCATCGATCAAATCGTATCTCCCAAGTAAAAAATTTATTATCACGGTCGGCATTATTGCTTTTTTGGTTATTCTAGGTTTTGTTATATCAGGAATTATTAAACGTCAGCAGGCAAAAAATCGTCTCACCGACGTTACCTTGGGTGGTATCGCCCAACAAGATTTAGATAAAAATGGCGTACCCGATTGGCAGGATAATCTTTATAGACTTGGCATCGGTAAACTTACCTCTGGAGAAAACGCTCAATTTGGACAATATGGCACAGCAGGAGAAAGTGGACAAAACAATCAAACTGCCCAATTAGCACAAGATATGTATATTGCAATTAGTTCACTTTCAAAAAATGGCACCATCGATCCAGTAGTACAAAAAAATCTTACCGAAATGTTATCTTCATATATTCAAACAGTAAATGAACCACGCGTGTGGACTCGCGAAGATATCAAAATAGCGGGAAATGATACTGCCGCCATCAATCAATATGTTTCAGAATATAGTATCTTTGTAGAATTATATAAACCCCCTACAACACCTATTCCCATGTTGCAATCAGCGATCGAACTTGATGATCCCTACGGTTTACAACAATCGCTCGCTGGCCCTATTACTATGCACAAAGACGCTCTCGATGGACTACAAAGTATGACCGTTCCAGAAAAAGTCATACCGTATCATTTGGCTATTATGAATGGTATCCAAGGAATACTTACCGATACCGAAGCCATGAGCCAATATTTCACAGACCCTTTACTTACTTTTTCTGCAGTACTTAGATATAATGAAGATGCACAAACTTTTGTTGATGCTATCCGCGCACATAATAATAATTTTCTTTTACCATTCGTCGAAAATCCTCCTCGTTAGAAACTCATAGGTTATGAATACACAAAATACATTCGCAAAAATATTTCTCTCCGCAACATTCATTATTGCTTTGTGTTTGCCATTATTTTTCTTTGCAACGAATCGTGCTCACGCCGTATGGGGTATTGGTGATTTACCAGTTGACGTTCCTGACACTACAGTAAATGCAGCAAGTACTGCAAGTGAAGCAGGAACGCTCGGTACTGGAATTGAAGACGCCTTGAAGGAATTCGGTCTCGACACCGCCGCATATATGGTAGGACAAAAACTAATGGACATGCTCGTCAGCAAAACAGTCGACTGGATCAACAGTGGTTTTGAAGGTAATCCATTCTATGTAGAAGATACTAAATCATTTATGAAAGAATTCGAGGATGTGGAAATATTGAAACTCTATTCATCGATTGACAATATTGATTATGGAGACGGCTTTTCAACCGATAGTTTTGGCAGTTTCTCTTTGGGAGATAAAAATACTGTTGTTTCTATTCTTGATAGTGCAAAAAAACCACTCGAAGAAAAATTAAAACCAACGCTTACCGATCTCGAACGCGAAGATTTTTCATCCGACTTTTCAAAAGGCGGTTGGGATGCTTGGGAAAAATTAGCTGAACCACAAAATAATCCCTTCGGCCGAGAATCAATCATTAAAGAAGAATATTCTAAAAAAGTAACTGAAGCAAAAGATGCCGCAAAACAAGAAGCCGAGCGCGTTAATTACCAAGATCAAAAAGAATGTGTCAGTAATACGGAAAACAGCGCTTTTGATTCAAATGAAGACTTTAACAGTTTTGGTTTTGAGATCAACCAAGATTACTTCAATTCTAATAATGATCCTGACTGTGAACGTTTTAAAACAAAAACGCCAGGTTCCATTGCAAAAAAAACAGCCGAGGAAGCAGGAGTGTCACAATTTTCTGCTATGCCTATGATGGATGAATTCAGCGAAATCGCATCAAGCGCCCTTGGGACCATGTTTAGCGCTCTTATTAACAAAGGTTTCTCTGAGTTGAGTGGGGCTCTATCAGGCTCATCACAATCTCCTGATGTCTCGGGTATTGAGTATCTCGGAACAGAAGTCACTTCAACAACAGGATCTGATGGCACAGTTGATTGGCTTAACACCCCAACCCAAAGTGTTGACTTGGAGCTTGAATTACCCGAGGCCATTCGACTTGCAGGAACTGCCGCGGCATATTTAACTGAAACAGTAGCTGCCCAGCAGGAATACCTACCCCTAGTTATGGATCTTGATTATTTATTACCTGGCCCTGATCTAGGATGGCAAGATCGCCTACAAAAATATTGGCAAAACCATTCTCAGGATGAAGAGATGTGGCTTGCGAGAAAAGATATCGACGACGATGGTCCGCGAAACGACCGCTATAATCACTTCCAGGGACTCAAAAGAGAATTCGTTTTGGCAATAGAACGTGAACAAACGTGGGTGGAGGATATCAATTTGCGCGTATTGCCACTTGCTCTTGATAATGGTATGCGTGGGTATATAAATGATCTTGCTACTTTAGGACGCGCATCTATGAAATCAAAAGATGATCTTACAAAAATGCGCAACCTCTATTTACGTCTGTTGGGTATAAAGGAAGAAATCATGGGTACGGGATATAATACTGGTCAATACAACACTGCTACCGACAAATGGGAAGGAGACACCTGGTTTACCCCAGGCGAGTGGGATGCATGGAGAAACGAGGGTATTGTAGATGGTGTACCTCAAACGAATTCTGATGGAACACCCATCGAAGTCGTCCGCGCACGCGAAGAATTACTTAATATTTTCTTGGGAATGCAACGTGAAATGCCAAAAGCAAGTGCCCTCACAGGGTTCCGCAACCAACGCAATAATGCACTCTTTGCGGTTAAAGATATGAAACGACTTCTTGCAGAAGCTGAAAAATTCTGGGCTGAAAATTATCGAGTTACGACAACGGGGGAAGATTATGCCTACTGGCAAGTTCTTTATTCATGGTTTGTTCCATATCATATTAGTAGCTACAATGTTCTATTAGGAACGCAACGGTTGGGAGTCGCTCGGCATTGTTGTCAGCCTGATCCAGGTCAAAACGGCGGCCCATGGGAACCAGGGGCATTTGGATGGAGCAACGAAAACCTTCCATGGGAAGTAAGAAATGAAATCACTTCTCAATTTGAAACAAATAGCGTTTTATCATCTCTCCTTACTACAGAAAGAGGTGTCGTTAATAAACTTCGTGAAATCGAAAGAACTGAACCTGGGGAAAGAAACTTCTATTCTCTACCGACAGAAGAAACTCCATGGTTCCGAGCACCGTGGAATGTACTCCGTCGAGATCGTGAAAATAGACTCTTCTGTGGTTTCCAAAGTTATCCAGCAAACCATCTCTCATCTATTCTTGGTGCCGATGATTCAAGAACTAAAAATTATTCACGCATGTGGTGTACTGAAACAAGAGAGAAGGAGAGCAAGGGAGAAGGATTCTACCGTGCATCATCGTTCGATTATTCAAAGGTATACCGCCCCGATTTGGCAGGAGCACTTCTTGGGATATAATATATAGGATTCATAAACTACCCCAGAGGCAAGACCTCTGGGGTAGTTTACTTGCACAATAAATATCATAAACAGCTGCTTCTCGTCAGACACATAAAAAAAAGCTACACTATGACTATCTATGGAAATCATCAAACAATTCATAAATAAAGTTGAGAATTTAGATCTACCATTACCTCAGATACTTTTGCTTTTTGCAACAAGCATTTTCTTGCGTACGTTTTTTGAAAATTTCACCAACAGCAATAACGCAGGATACTTTACCAGCCCTGTTGATACTTTTCTTCATTATCCTCTGTGGTATATTGGTGTCTTTCTCTCGATCATTGTTATTCTCTACCTTATTACAAAGCACGATCTAAAAAAAATTATAACGTTTGTTGCGTTTGGTTCGTTTATTATCCTCCTGCCACCGCTTGTTGACTTTATTGTCTATAGATTTCTCGGTCATCCATACAATTTTATCGCCGGTGATTATCCGACACTTGTTCGACACTTTATACATCTTCTCTTTACGACGGATGCTATCGGTGTTGGTATTAAAATCGAAATCATTATTGCTATCATTGGTGTTGGCGCCTATATTTATATGAAAACAAAAAATATTCTACACTCGTTTATAGGAACTTTTCTTGCCTATGTCGCTATTTTTTTCTTTTTAACGATCCCTGTACATGTTATGACGCTTGTACAGACATTCCAAGGTACCACCATTCCCACAACGCCAGAAAATGTGGTCTCTTTTTATAGTCTTGATCCTACTGATTCGCTCTCGGTACTTAACGAAGATACGCCAGTACAACACTATTTCTCTCAAAAAATAAGTATCTCATTCCTCGTATCTATACTTGTATTATTACTCGTTCTTGCGTATAGAAAAAATAAAAGAAAATTTTTCTCAATTCTTCACAATGCTCGAATACTCCGTTTACTTCATTGGTGGTTTATTGATCTCTTGGGAGCATATTTTGCTTTAGCGCAATCGGGTGTGAATAGGCTACCTGATATATATATATGGCTTACGATGACCGCGCTTTTCGTAAGTATTGCAATGGCATGGCTTTTTTCTGTATGGGAAAATGATGAAGCTGATATTGCTATTGATTCTATCTCAAACCAAGAACGCCCTTTAGTGAAAGGGCTATTTTCACCACATGAATGGACAACGCTCAAATACATGTTTCTTTTCTTTGCGCTTCTTGCAGGATGGCTCGCGGGATACACTATTTTTATATATATCATTCTTTTCATCTTGACCTACTATTACTATTCGCGAGAAGCTTTTCGTTTTAAACAATACCTCGTCGTTTCTTCGTTTGCTGTTTCCTTGAATACTGTTTTTGCTTTTCTTGCTGGCTTCTTTGCCATACAATCAAACACAAATATTGGGTCATTACCATTTTTTATCCTTTTGGGAACCTTTGTTATTTATTTCCTTGTAGAAAATGTTAAAAACATGAAAGACATTCCGGGGGATAGGGCTTGTGGTATCAGAACATTCCCCGTGATCTTTGGAAAATACGCGAGTATTGGTCTCAGTATTTTTATTATTATCGCAGGCGCCCTTGTTGGCATCTTTTTTCATCCACCGCTTGATATAAGTATTATAGGTATCATTATGCTATTGTGCGCTCTTTATTTTCTTAATAAAAAACCATACCGCGAACAACCGATCTTTGTTCTCTATATCATTTTCATGGCAATCGTTTTGGTCCGACTTTTTTTCTTTACCTAATTTCTGTACACTAAAACACTTCAGCCTGATATTCAATAGAAAACTAGTCTTTAGTTATTAGTTCTTAGTTTGTAGAAAACACTTAATTGCAACTGACACCTAATTACGAATCTATACAAATATACTAATACTTCCACAAACATAAAGTTATGAATTCGTATATTAGTACCCTATTCGTAATTAGGTGTAACTAATAATTCGTTGTTACTTTTTCTCATCTCTCACCCCTTATTTCTTATTTCTCTAATGCACAGTTTAGTATTCTGATTCAAAAGTAAAAATGGTACACTAGATGCACGTATTTTATGCAAAAAAAATTAAGAGCATTCATAGGAGTCATGCTTATCGCCATACCATTGTTTGCAACACCGGTGGGTATTTGGCTATCTCATGATCGCGATCAATCACCCGTTATTATGGTGCAAGCAAATGTTGCGTATGCAGAGCCAGGATGTGGAATCCATATTCCAGGGGTTGCTGGTGAAAAGGGTGATAATCTTTCTCTTACCGAATGTCTTGCAAGACCAATTTTTTATGGCATGTGGTACCTTGCCTCTCTTGCAGGAAGATTCGTTGATTTCTTTTTAGACTATTCAATTTCTAGCACTACCTATTCCAATGCAACACAATTCGTCAGCCGTGGTTGGGCATTGGTTCGCGATATTTGTAATATATTTTTCATATTCGCTCTTCTCTATATCGCTATTGGAACCATTTTAAATCTCCCCCAGGTTAATACGGGTAAAATGCTCGTCAAGGTTATTTTAATTGCACTCCTAATAAATTTCAGTTTATTTTTTACCAAAGTCGTCATTGATGCATCTAATATTCTCGCACGAGCATTCGTGGGAAGTATGCAAGTCAATGTAGAGATAGACGAAAATTCTGATGACCCTAATGCTCAGCTAGGAGAATCTTCGGTCACGGCATTCTCATCGGCGATCATGAGTAAGTTCAAAGCGCAAAATCTTATTAGCGACGCAAAAGGTACCCCTTATTCTGCTATGCAACAAGAAGTTGGAGGCACCATTAAAGGAGAAGCAACATTGCAAACATTACGATTGGTTATATATATTTGTGGAATCGCGGTATTCGTTGTTTTGATTTATGCATTCTTTATCGTTGGACTTCTTTTCCTTGCACGTGTTATTGGTTTGTGGATTACGATGATCACGGCACCTCTGGCTTTTGTGTCTATTATTTTACCATTTAATATTCCTAAAATGGGACACCAGGAATGGTTTAAAAGTCTTTTTGAATATGCATTTATGGCGCCGATATTCCTATTTTTCATGTATCTCATTATTATGTTTTTGGATACAGGATTTATTGATAGCGTTTTTGCTAATAGTAACGAAAGTATCGGTGAAATGATTATAAAAATCATTATTCCTTTTGCTATTATTGTCATGCTTGTTCTTCAAGCAAAAGAAATCACTGAGAAAATGTCCGGAGAAATTGGCGGAGCAGTCGTCAAAGCCGGTGGTGCTATCGCAGGACTTGGAGCAGCAGTAATTACTGGAGGGGCAGCTCTTGGATTACGATCAGCTGTTGGAGCTGTTGGTTCTAAAATGGCTGAATCAAAAATGGGTGGTCGTATGGGTCGTATGATGCGTGGTGCTGGTAAAAAATTGGAAAGTAGTGATATGGATTGGCGCAATACATCTGCCGGTAAAGCGATATCAAAAAGTATGGGACTTAATACTATGGGTATGGGTGGTGCTTTCGCAGGAAAAGGAGGTGGCCATAAAGGGGCAAAAGAACGTTACGCTAAAAGTCGTGAAGATGATGCTAAAGAACGTGTAGACCTGGAAACAGCAGACGATAAATCAACTCTTGATGGTCTTAAAACAAATATGGAACAATTTAAAGCAGCATTTGGTGATGACATACGAGCGAAGGAAAAAGCTATTAATGATGCTCGACAAGAACTCCAAGATAATCCAAATGATCCAACTGCTATCGCAAATTTGGCAAAAGCCAAGAAAGACTTTGACACATGGAAGAAAACTCCACGCAAAGGACCTAATGGAAAAATGACAACTCTCAGTGCACTACAAACTAATATAAACGCTCAAGAAGATGTTGTTAAAAGAAAAGAATTCACGGTACGACAAACAGTCAGTAAGGAAGTAGAAGGTGAATGGTTCACAGGTATGTCGAAAGGTACAAAAAGTGACGTAGCCGACAAAATACGTGGTGGTCGCAGTTCGGGAGGTAGTTCAGGCGGAGGAACTCCACCACCCCCACCACATCCTTAATCGTAATATAAACAATTATGAAAGATTTTATTCAAAAATATAATATCGAAGATGCTTTCAAGGAACTTCCCGCTGAAAATCAACAAGCTCTTCTTGAAAGTGACTGGGAAAAACAGCTTTGGGATATCACAAAAAACCATGGCCTGCTTATTGATGAAGCAGAAAATATCGCAAAGGAAGTTGGGCTTGTGTTACTGGGCGTAGAGCAAGCTCATGATATTCAAAGCAATATTGAACGACATGCTGATATCTCTAATAATCTTGCCGCAACTCTTATACGAGAAATAAATCTCATGATCTTTGTTCCGTTACGAGACAAGATACAAGAATTACAGCAACAATCAAAAAGAGGTGACCTCTTGTCTCAAATCGAAGACAAACCCGAAGTTGAAACCGTTGCTCATAAAAAATTGATGGAAATATTTTCAATCGCCCCAGGAAAAAGCGACTATTCAGTAGATGTAGTAACCAAAAAACCAAAAAGTTACGAAAAGGGAAAAGATCCGTACCATGAATCTATCGACTAATACCAAGGGGAACCCTTGGTATGGTTAGCATAATCTATTATCTCTATATGGAAAGAAAAGTTACTTTTGAAAAAGATGAATTTTATCACATCTACAACCGTGGCGTAGAGAAAAGAGTTGTATTTCAAAATAACTCAGATTACAAAAGATTTTTAGCTCTTTTGTATTTAGCTAATAGTAAAAAAACTATCCAGTTCCGTAATAATTTTTCCAAAAAAAATTCATTCGACGAAATCCTAAAAAAAGATCGTGGAGAACCATTAGTTGCTATAGGCGCATATTGTTTGATGCCAAATCATTTTCATTTATTACTTACCCCCCTAATAGAAGGTGGGATATCTAAATTTATGTTAAAACTTCAGACAGGATATTCTATGTATTTTAATAAAAAAAATGACCGAGTGGGTGCTTTGTTCCAAGGAGTTTTTAAATCACAACATATAGATGACGATATGTATTTAAATTATATTTATGCATATATACATCTGAATCCTGCAAAATTAAAAAATAATAACTGGAAGACACAACCAAAAAGCTTTTTAAATACTCTGAAAGAATTTGTTGCTCAATATTCTTATTCGAGTTTACAAGAATATCTTTCTCTCGATTATAAAATAATAAACCACAAACCGTTTCCTGTGGAGATAAAAAATATTACTAATTATAACGCAATGGTAGAAGATTTCAGGGACCATAGCTCAGAATACCAAGGGGAACCCTTGGTATTCTAGGTTTCTAAAATAAAGTTGGGTATACTGATGGTAGTGTTTGAGTTGATGGTGTACAAAAAAATCATCAATATTAAAGATTAGTATATTCGTAATAAATTTGTAATTAACTACAACAACATGAAATATGAACTCCCACAATTTATCAACATAGAAGACAAAATATTCGGGCCATTCACATTCCGACAATTCGTGTATCTTGCCGGTGGAGCGGGCGCATCCTACGTTTTGTGGAAATTGTTACCCTCGGTGATGGCAGTCGTCATTATTTTACCTATCATTGCTCTTGCTTTGGCTCTTGCTTTTTATAAAGTAAACGGAAGACCATTCATCGATATGCTTCAAGCAGCCGTCGGTCATGCGTTCAAAAGTAAATTTTATCTTTGGCAACATAAACAATTACCGGGAGAAACTCCTAAAAAACAAGAGCCTCAAAATCTTGACCAGCAAGTTACAGCACCTTTGGGGGATAGTCGTCTGCGCCATATTGCATGGAATCTTGATATTCTTGATATGGACGATCCGAATGCGAACCGCGACCGCAAGTAACACCTAATTACTAATTTAGGCACTAGAGTACCAAAATCATGGTAATCTCTAAATATGCCTTTAAAATTCAGGAGAATTTCAAAAAGAACACTGAATAAAATAATCAGGTATTTCTGCGAAGATTTAACAGCTACACA
>Ga0172370_10001035_pt1 | contig 43435 bp, 33 predicted proteins | sample LakKiv5m_FD_114538 | JGI IMG/M metagenome (GOLD analysis project Ga0172370, IMG submission 114538) | Freshwater microbial communities from Kabuno Bay, South-Kivu, Congo - kab_022012_11.5m | ecosystem: Environmental > Aquatic > Freshwater > Lake | place: Democratic Republic of the Congo...
CCTGTTTTATTTACTTCAAAAACTATAAAACGCCCGCTAAGTGCATAGCACCGAATCCGGCGGGTGTAGTTCAACACCGACTCATCGCTGGGTCTTGCAGACCGCTCAGAGTCCTATTTATTGATGCCGGGAGAATTTTTATCTGTGGCTGATGAAATACGCTACCTGGATTTTTAACAACAAAGTTTGAAAGGTTCTGCTTTGGGTGACGGAATGGACTGGATGAGTCTGAAAAGTTGTTCTGTATCAGCAGCATAGGTGAGTTACCGCCAAGTTTAGAAAACCGGGTTGTAATAATATTTGTTTCCTGTTTAAGAAACATTTATCTTTGCATGAACTTTTACAATATGACTGAGAAATTTCAAGTTCAGTTTTTAGAAGAAGCAGCTGAATTTTTGGACAACCTTGAAGAAAAGGCGAGAGAAAAGATTTACTTTAACATTAAAAAAGCTCAAGTGACAAATGACAGAGAACTGTTCAAAAAATTGAATAATGAAATTTGGGAGTTTAGGACCTTATTTAACAAGACCCATTACAGACTTTTTGCGTTTTGGGATAAGGTTGGGAATACAGAAACAGTTGTAATTTCTACACACGGACTGATTAAAAAGACAGACAAAACACCAATCGCTGACTTGGAAAAAGCGGAGAGATTGAGAAAGTTTTATTTTGAACAAAAAGGTTAATAATTATGAAAAAGAAAGCCATGAAAACATACAGTTTGGATGAAATGATAGACAAGCACATCGGTAAACCGGGGACTCCAAATCGAGATGCATTTGAAAACGAATTGCGACTTGATCTGCTCGGTGAAGCAATCAAACAAGCAAGAAAAGAACGCCATTTGACACAAGCGGAACTTGGACAACTGGTTGGAGTTAAAAAGGCTCAAATCTCCAAGTTAGAGAACAGCCTGACAGATGCTCGTTTTGAGACAATTATTAAAGTTTTCAAAGCTTTAAACGCAAAAGTGAATTTTAACGTTGAATTGCTCAACCAGACAGTTAAACTTGCATGACAGAAAGAAAACCTGGTGGTAATAAAGTCTTAGCATAATGGCGGGTGATGAACCAACCTGAGACAGTGTACTTCGCACCAGCCTTAGTACTTGTGGACAGGAAATTACCACGTAATCCGCCACTATGCCAAGCCTCAGCCGGTAGTACTTGCCATCAACTGCCAACATTTTCGGTTGACTGCAATTTGTAGCCAACTGACTTCTTTCATCCTTCAATCTTGTTTTTAAAACACTCCAGTATTTTCGCGGGTTTTGGTTCTCTGTAAGAACTTCAACTAAATCAATCACAGAGAAATACTATTTCTCCAGTTCTCCATCCCAAAGGGTTCTAACTTTTTTATCTTCAATATTTTTTGATGGCGTCTTCCTTTTTCATTGTTTCCGGTATTGGGATTAATGCTGTTTTAAAATGAACAAACTACTTATACCCGTAAAAGCAGAGTTTAATCCGCCAGTAGGCGGACAAGGGATGAATTCCCTGCCGCTTGCGGCGTAAAGTGAAATTTTGTAATCCATCATGATACCCCGTCCGCTTGCGGCGGGGAGATTCATTTTTATCTACAAAACCAATTATTTTTCAGGGAATATTAATTCCAATATAGAAATTCTGTTAACCAGATTGCACGATTATATGTTGGGTAAATTTATTTATATGGTCTGAAATCTTTTTATTTATGGTTAATTCCCGTTAACTGTAATTCTTCATCTTTATAAACAGTATTCTTTAAATCATTCCTTCATCCCCCAAACCACACCCTCTTTGGTGTCTTTCACTTCGATGTTGAGTTTGGTGAGATGTTCGCGGATTTTATCGGCGGTAGGCCAGTCCTTTTTAAGTTTGGCTTCTTTGCGGATGTCTAAAATGGTTTGCATGAGACCTTCCACCAGTTCGTCATTTCCGGCGGCGGATTTCTCTTCGTCTTTTAAGCCTAAAATATCGAAAACAAAATCGTTAAAGGTTTTGCGGAGCAAATCCAGGTCGGTAGCCGAAATGGATTCTTTTCCATCTTTAACGGAATTAATCATGCGGACACCGTCAAAAAGATGGGCAATCAAAATCGGGCTGTTGAAGTCGTCGTTCATGGCATCGTAGCATTTCCCGCGCAAGCCGGCAACATCCAGCGTCGAATTTAATGCTGAGGTTAGCGATTTGATTGTTTCGGCAGCAGCGAGCAAACGTTTCAATCCTTTTTCGGCAGCCTTGAGGGCTTCGTTCGAAAAATCGAGTGTGCTCCTGTATTGTGCCTGAAGAATAAAAAATCGGATGGTGATGGGCGAATAAGCCTGTTCCAGTGCAACGTGTTTGCCTGTAAAAAATTCGCCCAGGGTGATGAAATTGTTGAGCGACTTACCCATTTTCTGCCCGTTGATGGTGATCATGTTGTTGTGCATCCAGTAGTTAACATGATCGTGGCCGTTTGCGGCAACAGCCTGTGCTATTTCAGATTCATGGTGTGGGAAAATAAGGTCCATACCTCCGCCGTGTATGTCGAAGGTTTCGCCAAGATATTTGCAACCCATGGCCGTACATTCAAGGTGCCAGCCCGGAAAACCGTCGCTCCAGGGCGAATGCCAGCGCATGATATGTTCGGGAGAGGCTTTTTTCCAGATTGCAAAATCGACCTGGTTGTGTTTTTCTTCCTGCCCTGCAAGGTCGCGGGTGTTTTCCAGTGTTTCTTCGATCGACCTCCCCGACAGGACGCCATAATTGTGATGCCGGTTGTATTTTACCACATCAAAATAAACCGAACCATTTTCTTCATAAGCAAACCCGGAATCAAGAATTTTTTTTACCAGATCCATCTGTTCGATGATGTGCCCCGAAGCATGAGGCTCGATGCTTGGTGGAAGCACGTTGAGCATTTCCATGTCGTGGTGGTAGCGATTTGTAAAATACTGAACAATCTCCATGGGTTCCAGTTCTTCGAGCCTTGCTTTTTTTGCGACCTTATCTTCGCCTACATCGGCATCATTCTCGAGGTGGCCCACATCGGTAATATTCCGCACATAACGTACCTTGTAGCCCACATGCATGAGATATCTGAAAACGAGATCAAAGGTAATGGCGGGCCGTGCATGTCCCAGGTGTGCATCGCCATAAACCGTTGGCCCACAAACATAGAGCCCGACATGTGGCGGGTTAAGCGGTTCCAAAAGTTCCTTACGGCGTGTTAACGTATTATAAAGGCTGATCTGGTTTTCCATCTCAAATTTTGTTTAATAATTTGACACAAAACTATCAATTTTTAGCGACAGCATTTCACTAAACGAAACTGACTTTGTCCAAAAAATGCTTCCGTTTCAAAATCCTGATGGGTAACTGCTTAAAAAATATTAAAAAGCTGTAGTTCGGTGTATTAAAAAAACTTAATTGACCATATCGATGCAATCCGGCAACCAAAGATATGTTTACTTTGTTTTTTATTAAAAACATAAAAATGAAATCCTGGGTAAAAATTCTGATTGGCCTGGTTATCATAGCGATCATTGGAGCTTTTTTAGGGTACAAATTCATGTACAACAAACCACATCCTAACTACGAAAATCTGGAAGCCGATTTCAGGATCGGGGCTATGGAGTTGTACAATGGATTTAAAACTGATCCGGCAGCGGCCTCGCAAAAATATAATGGCAAAATAATAGAGATCAGTGGGGTGATGAGCAATGTGGAAGTGGTTGATTCGCTGACTGTGGCTGTTTTCGCGTTTGAAGAAGGTATGTTTGGCAAGGAGGGGATCCGGGTAACCATGCTTCCAAAATTTAATGATGACCTGAAAAATTATCCTAAAAACGAAAATATCATCTTAAAAGGATTTTGTTCAGGTTATAATGATACAGATGTAATCCTGGAGAAAGGATCGGTTGTAAAATAATCTCAGAATAATTAATCTTATGAAAATGAAAACTTTAGTATCCATTATTGTTGCTGTTTTGATGTTTGGAAACATCGCTCAGGCACAAAAATACATCACCAAAAACGGGAACATCAGCTTCTTTTCTTCGATGCAGCTCGAAAATATTGAAGCACACAACAACCAGGTAAATGCTGCCATCGACAGTAAAACCGGAGATTTTGTGATCAAGGTGCTGATAAGATCGTTTGAGTTTGAAAAGGCCCTGATGCAGGAACACTTTAACGAAAATTATATGGAATCGGATAAATTCCCAAACGCAACACTTTCTGCTAAGATTAAAAATATCAGTGAAATTGATTTTGCAAAGGATGGCAACTACCCCGCTGTAGTGGAAGGAAAACTTACCATTCACGGAGTAACGAAAGAGGTAGCCGAAAAAGGAACGATCACGATTAAGGAAGGGAAGGTAAATGCCGCATCAACTTTTAATGTGAAGATTGCCGATTATGGGATTAAAATTCCAAACACCGTGGTCAACAACATTTCCGAAACCCTCCAAATTAAAGTGGACTTGAATATGGAGCCTTTGAAATAGGGTTTCCTATTGAGTAAATTTTATTGGGGGAACCCTTTTCTTAGCATAGCCTACTCTGGCAATATCTCAGCCAAAACCACCGCCGTAAGAGCCGGAACCGTAAGCTGGTTGTGCTTGAAAATCCGATAGCCTGATTCGTTGAGTCCGTTTTCGTTAAAAACGATTGTCCACTTGGCAAAGGGGAATTTAACAATTTGTTCCTTCTTATTGGCATTGTAAATCACCACAATATTGTTCCACTTGTCGCCATTGGCATGGTTTTTAAGTTCAAAAACAACTACATCCGGGATGTCGTTGTCGATGAAAGCAAGATTTTTACAGATATCATCTGCATTGGTCATTCTGAAGGCCGGATGAGCTTTCCGGAGTTTGATCAAATCCTGGTAATATACAAAAACCTGGTGGTAGCTGGCTTTTCGTGACCAATCGATCTGGTTGATGGAATCCGGCGAGTTGAACGAATTTTCGACCCCTTGCTTTGTCCTGAGAAAATCGGCACCCGCATGAATGAAAGGCACACCCTGTGAAGTTATGACGATGGTATTGGCCAATTTATCCATTTTAATGCGGTCGGCTTCGGTATCATCGGGATTGGTAAGTTTAAGTTTGTCCCACAAGGTGTGATTGTCGTGGCACGAAACGTAACTGATGGTCTGGAACGGCTCTTTGGCCCAGGGTTCTTTTGAATAGTTCACTTTTGAGTAATCAAGCTGTGGATGTTGTGTTGAAGCAACGACACCAAATTTTATACTTTCCTCAAGTCCGGATGCCCCGCTTACAAATCCTTTTGCAGTAATATTATTCCAGGTTCCTTTGATGCCGTCGCGGATGTCGTCGCTGAATGCGGCAATGCTGTCGAGACGGAAAGTATATTTCTTCAGGGCCTGGTCTTTCTCAGGAAGCGGACTTGAACCTGCCGTCCACCCTTCCCCGTAAAGGAAAATCGTAGGATTAATCTTATGCAGTTCCCCGCTGATTTCATTCATGGTGGCGATGTCGTGGATTCCCATCAGGTCGAAGCGGAAACCATCGATGTGGTATTCGTTGATCCAGTGTTTGAGCGATTCGATCATAAATTTGCGCATCATGGGTCTTTCAGATGCGGTTTCGTTGCCACAACCGGAGGCATTCGACAATTTACCATCGGGATTGTGGCGGTAAAAATAACCGGGTGCGGTCAGGCTGAAGTTTGAGTTTTCGGTGTCGCTGGTATGGTTATAAACAACATCCATTACCACACGGATACCTTTTTGGTGCAAGGCCATCACCATTTGCTTAAACTCCCTGATTCGACACAACGGATCGTATGGATCCGTCGAAAATGAACCTTCAGGGACATTGTAATTTTGAGGATCGTAGCCCCAGTTGTACTTGTTTTCATCGAGCTTTGTTTCGTCGATCGATTTAAAATCGAAGGCCGGTAAAAGGTGCAAATGTGTAATTCCCAATTCCTCAAGATGATCAATTCCTGTCTTTTCTCCCTGCGGGCTAAATGTTCCCGTTTCGGTAAGTCCAAGGAATTTCCCTTTATTTTTTATTCCTGAGTTAGGCGACATCGACACATCCCGGATTTGCATCTCATAAATAATGATGTCGCCATAGTTTTTTAGCGCAGGTTTCGTATCGTTTTCCCAACCGGCAGGGTTGGTTTCGTTCATGTCGATCACGGCTGCACGCATTCCGTTCACCCCAACGGCAGTTGCGTAAACCCCCGGTGTTTCATTCAGCCATTTACCACCTGCCATAATCCTGAAAGTATAAAACTTACCCTTCAGGTCTTCATTAAGCTGAGCAACCCAGGTTCCTTCGACATCTTTTTTCATTGCAGTTTCCGAAAGCGGTGTTCCACCCATTCCCTGATCATAAATGACAACCTTTGCTTTTTTGGCTGTTGGTGCCCAGATTCTGAATTTACAAGCCTCAGGAGCGTATGTCAATTCCAAATCATTACCTGAGTAAACCGGATATTTGTTATAATCTTTCATATCGGTGTTTGATTGCTGGATGCATGAAACGCCCATCATCAGTATAAAAAAAAGGATGGATGGGTTGATCGGCTGTATTTTCATTTTTTTAAAGCTGAATTTGATGAATAGAATTTTGTGTAAGGATGCAAATTTAGAAAATTATCAAACAAACAACCGATGGGATTGCTTTCGGTTTATAACAAGTCAATCATCTCAAAACAATCCGGCCTAATTCGGCGGAAATCAAAACTTTATTTTTTAATATTCTTTTCTGAGCGTACATCAGATCTTCAATTTCGTTGTCGGCGGCGTGTTGGAGGATTTTCAGGTTTTCTTCATACATCCGCTCGAGTTTTCGGAGTTTCATCGACAGGACGGCATGCATTACCGCAATTTTCAATTTATCCTCTTCGCGGGCAACAATAATTTTTACGCGGGGCCAGTCGTTCAGCTCATATTTCGGGATAATGAGTGTAGCGGCTAAAGTCGAAATCTCGGGATCGTTGTGGTACAGGTAGAACTGATCGTCGGGGATGTTTCCGGCATCGAGTTGCTTCGCTGCAATAGCGAAAACCTGGTTATAAATGTCTTTCTGGAATGCAATTTCATCATTTTGCAAATCCCCGACGATGAAAGAAGCCACATCGATGTTCATTTTTTCAGGCTTTCCGGCTTCATTTTCCCGTTCAAATGTTAATTCACGGTTTCCAAAAGTCATCAGGAGGCGAATCACATCTCTTTCCTGGTATTCGCTCGATAAAAAATCGTACTCCGACTGTTTTTCTGTCTTATAAAGGTATGGGTCACCGGTATCTTTTGGTTCCTCAGTTTTTTTCTCCTTAAGTTTAATATCGAAATGGCTGCGCCTGATGCGGTTGAGTTCATTCATCAGGTTCTGTTCGGCAATGTCCATGAGGGCAGAACATTCCTTAATATAAACCGATCGTGTGATCTGGTCAGGGATCAGTGCAACCGACCCAACGATTTCCTTGATTAATCCGGCTTTTTTTACCGGGTCGGATTCGGCTTCTTTTAATAATAGATTTGTTTTGAAGAAGATGAAGTTGGTGGCTTTTTTTGTAATGAAATGTAAAACCTCACTGCTCCGGTGACTTCTGGCGAAGGAATCCGGGTCTTCACCATCAGGGAAAAGAACGATTTTAACATCCATACCTTGTTCCAGAATCATATCGATTCCCCGGAAAGAGGCTTTAATGCCCGCCTCGTCGCCATCGTATAAAATGGTAATGTTTTTGGTGTACCGGCTTATTAGCTTGATTTGTTCAGTTGTCAGCGAGGTTCCTGAGGAAGCAACCACATTTTCGATACCAGCCTGGTGAAGCGAAATTACATCGGTGTAACCTTCGACAAGATAACAGTTGTCGGCAGTGATGATGCCGTTTTTTGCCATGTTGATCCCATAAAGAACCTTGCCTTTATGGTAAATATCCGACTCTGGAGAGTTTACATATTTAGCTGAAGTTTTTTCGGTTTTAAGAATCCTGCCGCCGAAGCCCAAAACCCTTCCCGAAAGGTTGTGAATGGGAAATATGACTCTTCCGCGAAAGCGATCGTAAGCTTTACCTTCTTTTACAATGGTGAGGCCGGTTTTTTCGAGATAATCCCTGTTATAGCCCTGCTGAAGTGCATGCCGTGTAAAATGATCCCATTCATCGATGGCAAAGCCGAGCTGGAATTTTTTAATGATGTCGTCCCTGAAACCTCTTTCTTTAAAATAACTTAACCCAATCGATAGGCCCTGTTCGGTATCGAAGAGGTTGGCGGCAAAAAACCTGGCAGCGAAATCGGTAACATGAAAAAGGCTTTCTCTTTCGTTCAGCTCCCTGATTTGATCGGGGGTTTGTTCTTCTTCGCTGTACTCGATATGGTACTTTTTGGCTAAATATTTAAGTGCTTCGGGATAGGTAAACTGTTCGTGCTCCATCAGGAAATTCACCGAATTCCCTCCTTTTCCACAACCAAAACATTTAAATATTCCTTTTTTTGGGGATACGGTAAAGGAAGGTGTTTTTTCGTTGTGAAACGGGCACAGGCCAAGCAGGTTAACCCCTCGTTTTTTGAGAGTAACAAATTCTCCCACTACCTCTTCAATGCGGGCAGTTTCCAGGATTTGGCCGATGGTTTCCTGACTGATCAAATTATGAAATGATTTGTAGCAAAAGTATGGATTTAATTCAGAAAAAGAGGATGAAAAAACAGGAATGACCAATGTGGTTTCAAATGCTCCGGCGCTGGAAAACGATGCTGATGAAGGATGTTATTAAGAAAGACTGTGTGAAAACCATTCCTACAAATGCTAAGGTTGATCCTATTGAGCTGTCCATCCATTCGAAAAACGTTTCCTGCCACCAGCTGCTGCTTTGTGCGATGACAAAATTGTAAAACAGGCTGCTCGGAAAATTAATGATGGTGAGGATATCCTGGAAAAAATAAATATCGGCAGTCATGGTGCTGATAAATAAACTCAGGCCTAAAAGGATAAAAAAAACGAAAGCAAATATTCTGAAATAGCCGGTTTTCATAAAATCGATGTTTTGTCAAAAATAAAAAAACAAAATAGATTTCCCATCCCAGTGTTAAAAATATCCGGAGCACTAAATTTCAGTCTTCTATAATGAATTGATGGAGTGCATCTTCAAGATCCGAAAACTTAAAAGGTTTGGTTATGTACCCATTCATTCCCATATTTGTGCAACGGTCGCGGTCCTCCTGGGTAGCATTTGCCGTAAGGGCAATGATGTGTGCCTTGTGCCTGTCCGGATGATTGTTTTCGAATTCCCTGATCTGCCGGGTTGTCTCATAACCATCCATCACGGGCATTTGAATGTCCATCAGGATCAGGTTATAAACAGTTTCCTTCACTTTTTCAACTGCAATCTGTCCATTTCCCGCGACATCATAGGTAAAATTGTTCTTTTGCAAGGTTGCTCCCACAACGCGTTGATTGAGGGCATTATCTTCAACCACAAGAATGTGGAATTTGTTTGACGTTGCTGGTTTTTCTTCCTCAAACCAAACCGTAAACCAAAAGGTGGAACCCTTGTTTTCTTCGCTTTTAAAAGCAATCGACCCGCCCATCAGTTCACACAAGCTTTTCGAAATTGCCAGACCCAGGCCACTGCCACCATATTCGCGGGTTATCGAAGGGTCGCCTTGCTGGTAAAAATTAAAAATGCTTGCACTTACTGTTTCGGGCATTCCGATTCCGGTATCGCTGATTGTAAATTTCAGTGCAATCTTTTTATCTTTTACTGCATCCTTTTCGACAATGAGATTTACCTTTCCATTCTCGGTGAATTTGATTGCATTATTCAGCAGATTGAGGATAATCTGACTCAACCTGAGCGGGTCGCCTTTTACTGTTTTTGGGACATCGGGCATCATTTGGAAACTGAGTTCATTGCCTTTATCCTTAGCTCTGGTGGTGAGTAACTTCACCATTTTGTTCAGTTCATCTTCCAGATTAAAGCTGATGCTTTCGATATGAATCTGGTGGGCTTCAATTTTCGAAAAATCGAGGATATCGTTTAAAATATCCAGGAGTTTTGTGGCCGAAAATTTAATCACCTCTACATCCTCAAGCTGGTCCTCGTCGAGATTTGTTTCCATCAGCACATCAATCATCCCTAAAATCGAATTCATCGGTGTGCGGATTTCATGGCTCATGTTGGCAAGGAACTGTGATTTCGATTTTGTCGCTTCCTCAGCTTTTTGTTTTGCAATGATCAATTCTTCACGGGTTGCAACTTCTTTGGTGATATCCCGCATCACATATTGAAATCCCGATAGTTCGTTTTTCGGATTATACAATGCCCTGATTACTGTTGAAACCCATAATTGCCTCGACGCAGAAACATCAATTGTGTGCTGTACTTTAACGATGGAATTTGAAGGTGATAATAACTGGATGGCATGAATAATTTTACTTTGGTCTTTCTGACTGATCAAATCAAGGAACCGGTGTCCTTTAAGGTTCTCGAAAGTTTTGGTAACCGCAATAAGCATTGCCCTGTTGGCGAAAATGATGAGATTGTCCTTATCTGCACGGACAATGAGATCGGTTTGATCCTGTACGATGCTTTGGAATTCTTTTTTCGATTGCGCCAGTTCATTCCTGATCATATCAAGTTCCAGAAAAACCCTGGCCTTACTAATTAAAATTTCACGGTTAAAAGGTTTAGTAATATAATCGACAGCACCCGTTTGATAGCCTTTGTAAACACTTACCTGGTCGTAATAAACGGCTGTTAAAAATATGATGGGCGTATGTTTGTTGCGTTTGCCCTGCCTGATTGCTTCGGCAGTTTCGTAGCCGTTCATCACAGGCATCTGAACATCAAGGATTATCAGGGCAAAATCGTGTTGTTTTACCAGATTTATTGCCTCCTGACCATTTTGAACCGAATAAAAATCGACATTTAGATTTCTCAGGTTCCCTTCAAGGGTTAGAAGGTTGTCTTCGATGTCATCGACCAACAGAATTTTTGGGGTGTAATCGGAGTCCATTATTTGTGTACTTGAGTTATTTCGTAAAAATCGATTTTAAACAAAAGTAGTATTTTTATGTAAAAAACATAAAAGAGAAATGTTTTGAACAAAAATCTTCTTTCTAAACAAAAAAGACAAAAGCTGTAACATAAATTTTGCCATTATTGAAGAAATGAGGATTTTTGCAGCCGGGAGCCAAATTTGAAGGTTTTTTGTTTATTCAGAATCCTGAAGATAGCAGTTAATTTGAGAAAAGGCTTCCAAATAACAGAACGACGGCCCTATAGTTCAAGGGATAGAACGGAAGTTTCCTAAACTTTAAATTCAGGTTCGAGTCCTGGTGGGGCTACACTTTAAAAATTAACCCATTGTTTAACAAATAGTTAGCAATGGGTTTTGTTATTGGTGGGCGTTCTGGGGACAGATTCTCTAAATAAAAATTCCTTTTCTTTTGCTCAATGCGACAATTTTCATTTTCCCCGATAAGGAATCTTACCAAAAGGGCAATCATCCTGCCGGAAAATTCGCAGGATTGTTCAACCTGGTGAACTGGCTTGTTGGCTCTGCATCAAGAATACCTTTGATTTCTGGTTTTTATAACGAAACATACCTGACAATCAGGTCGATCAACCAGCCCGGATAAATGCCCAATAATAATATGCTCAACGAAATTATCGCAAGTGTAATGTTTCCGGTTATGGATAAGGCCGGTAAATCCGGTTCATTCTCTTTTGAAAACAAGGTGGTAATTACCCTGAGGTAATAGTACAATCCCAAAACACTATTAACGATCATCGAAAAGACAAGTACCATTAGCCCGGCCTTCATCCCTTCAAAAATGACATAGAATTTTGCAATGAAGCCGGCGGTAACCGGTATTCCGGCCAACGACAATAATGAAAGGGTAAACACAATTGCAATCCATGGCCTTTTCCAGAAAAGACCTTTATAGTCGCTTATTTTCTCTGCTTCCAATGCTTTGGTCGAAAGAAGGCTTATCACACCAAATGCCCCGATCGTCGTAATAAAATAAGCGATCAGATAAAAAACAGCAGCCTGAATTCCTTTGTCGCTCCCGGTAAGAAGTATGATGATCAGATATCCCATATTTGCTATGGACGAATAGGCAAGCAGCCGTTTAATATTTTGCTGGCGGATCGCAAGCAAATTGCCGGTGAACATCGAAAGTATGGCTATTCCTGAAATTACAACGAAGATGGATTGGTTATCGAAACCTTTGATATTAAAAAAGAACCTGATCAGAACGGCCATCACGGCGCCTTTCGAAACGGTGGCAATGTAAGCCGATACAGGAGCAGGAGCGCCCTGATAAACTTCGGGCGTCCACATGTGAAAAGGGACCAACGCCAATTTAAAACCTATGCCTAACAGCAACATTCCGAAACCGAAAATAAACAATGGTGGTAACTGGCCCAGGTTGGCAATAGCCGATACCAGTCCGGTAAATTGCATGGTTCCGAAAACAGTATAAATCAGCGCCATACCAAACAACAAAAAAGCCGACGATACCGACGCCAGAACCAGGTATTTAATTCCTGCTTCAATGGACTGGTCTTTCGACTTTTGGAATGCGATCATTACATACAGGGAAATGCTTAGCGTTTCGATTCCCAGAAATAAAAGGACGAAGTGATTTGCCACTGCTAATAATGAAGCCCCGAGTGTGGATGTAAAAAGAATGATATAGTACTCTTCACGTGCTCCGGAGAGTTGTTTTATGTATTCATAGGAAAGTAAAGTAACAAGCAGGGCTGAAAAGAAAATAATACCAAGGAAAAACAAGCTGAAACCATCAATGATGAACAAGGGTTCGATGGAATGCGGTGAAAATGGAAAAAAAATAAAAACGGATGCAAAACCAGATAATAGCGACAGAACAGAAAAAGCAAAGACTATTTCATAATTTCTCAGCACTGAGATGACGATCATAATTACAATGGGTGCGATTGCGATAATCAGTAATGGAATTATACACAAAAAATCAGTTATGGTCATCGTGAAGTACTTAGTTTTTATTTTGCTTTCTGAAAAAAGGATATTGTTTCCGATGCCGTTTCACCTTTATCAGGCTTGCTATTCAGCATATTAATTTCTTTTTGATTGTCAAGCGTTTTCAACAAGGCGGGTTTAGCAATGTTGAATACGGTTTTTGGAAAAAGGCCGAGTCCGACGATAACAATGACCAGCGAAGCCGAAACTATTTTTTCGCGAAGGCTCAGATCATTGATTTTCCAATCATGGTTTTTTTCACCAAAGAATACCTTTTGAAGAATCCGTAACGAATAAATTGTTGCCGCAATAAGGCCTAAACTTGCCAGGCAAGCCATTAGTACGTTTGCCCCGAATGCACCGATAAGTATTAAAAGTTCAGCAATAAAATTCCCTAATCCGGGCAATCCCAGAGAAGCCATCGAAAAAATCAACCCAATAGAGCCCATAACAGGTGCTTTTTCCCAAAGACCACCCATCTGATTCAAATCCCTGGTATGAATACGTTCCGAAAGCTGACCTGCCATGATAAACAACGCTCCGGTGCTTATTCCGTGTGCAATCATCTGCATTACAACACCCTGATAAGATAGTTCGTTAAACGAAAAAACGCCGAGCACCACAAAACCCATGTGACTCACACTCGTATATGCGACAAGTCGTTTCAGATCGGTTTGAGCGAAGGCAAGTTTGGCTCCGTACAAAATACCGGTTACACCAAGCAGCATGCCGATTGGCGCAAATGTTGCCGATGCTGAAGGGAATAATGGCACTACGAACCGGAGTAATCCGTAGGCTCCGGTTTTTAAAAGTAAGGCGGCAAGAATCAGACTTCCGGCGGTAGGTGCTTCGGTATGCGCATCGGGTAACCAGTTGTGAAATGGTACTACAGGCAGTTTAACAAGAAAGGCTGCCAGGAAACCAATCATAATCAGAAAGGCTGTCGCCGGAGACATCACAGTTCCAAGTAACTGCAAATAATCAAATGTGTATGAGCCCGTTGAATTACCATGAATAAAATAAATGGCAAGTATCGAAACAAACATGAGTAGACCACTTGCCTGGGTGTAAAGAAAGAATTTATAGGAAGCTTTTATCCTGTTTTCGTGACCCCAGATTCCAATTAAAAAATACATGGGTACAAGCATCAACTCCCAGAAGAAATAGAAAAGGAATAAATCGAGCGAAAGAAATACACCAACAATTCCTGCTAAAATCAGGAGTAAATTGAAATGGAAAAAGCCCGCTTTATCGTTGATCTCTTTCCATGAAATAATCACTGCCAGCAACCCAAGGAAAAAAGTGAGCAAAAGCAGCAACAAACTTAAGCCGTCGAGTGCAAGGTGAAAACTGATGCCGAAAGCCGGAATCCAGTCAACTTTATAGTCAACGATCCATTTACTGCCGGTCGAAACGGATTGGAAAATGAAAGGAAGAATCAGGATGAGGTCGAGGCCAATTGCAACAATTGCAATAATCCGGGACCACACCGGGCTCCGGCTCCCGGCGAGCCAGGCTAAGAATGCACCTGTCAATAATATTCCGATGAGATAAACCAGTATCATTTATAAATCATGTAAGTTAAAATTAAAGCAATCCCAATGACGAAGGACATTAAATACCATCTCAGCTTCCCGTTCTGCGTAGGGCTGATCAGCCGGTTGACAAAAAGCGTCAGCCTGGAAAGGCCAATGCTCCACCAATCAATGAAATCGTTCTTGTCGATCTCCGCTAGCCAGACAATGGGTTTCACAAACAATGAATCGTATAGTTTGTCGAAGCCCCATCCTTTATAAAAGAATTTATAGATCCAGGTTTGGCTGAACGATTCGGCAAAAGCTGATTTTTTAAAGTACAATAAATAAGCAAGATAAATCCCGGTTAAAGCGATTATTGCTGAAAGTAACTGGAAAAGTAATTCCTGGCTTGCACCCGCTTTTAAGACTATTGCAGGCAAAGTATTTTCGATCAGGTCGGAGAAGGGATGAATGTTTCCGAAAGAATCTGGCATTTCCACAAATCCACCGATCAGCGATAAAACAGCAAGAACCATCAACGGTACAGTCATCAGTTTGCCTGCTTTGAAGGCTGGTTCAGTTTTGGCCTTCCCGTAAAAGGTTATGAATATCATCCTGAATGAATACAGAGCGGTAAGAAATGCGCCGACAATTCCAGCAATCCACAGCAACAGGCTTCCCTTCGGAGATGAAAAAGCGTACCACAAAATCTCATCCTTGCTGTAAAAGCCGGCTGTTATCAGGGGAAGTGCAGATAGTGACGCCGCTCCGATGAGAAAAGTGATAAAAACAACCGGCATCTTTTTACGCAAACCACCCATCTTGAATATGTCGTGTTCTTCGTGTAAAACCAGGATTACAATACCGGCACCAAGGAAAAGCAGGGCTTTAAAAAAGGCATGTATCATGAAATGAAATACTGCCGCGGACCATGCACCTACGCCAAGAGCCAAAAACATATAACCAATCTGGCTGATTGTCGAATAGGCAAGGATCCTTTTCAGGTCGTGTTGCGTCAGTGCACTGAAGCCGGCAATCAGCAAAGTCAGCGCGCCAATAACTGCAATTGCCGACTGGACAATGGGAGCGAGGCTGAACAAGACATGTGTTCTGGCAACCAGGTAAACTCCGGCAGTAACCATGGTTGCGGCATGAATAAGTGCGCTCACCGGCGATGGACCGGCCATTGCATCGGGCAACCAGGTTTGCAGCGGCAACTGGGCCGACTTGCCCAGGGCACCCCCAAGCAAAAGTGCAGCAGTTAAAACCGCAACCGATGAACCCGCAACCCAATTTTCGGATGCCAGTTGCATCATTTCCTGAATATTAAATGTGCCGAAATTCAGGAATAAAATAAATATCCCGATAATCATGGCGGTATCGCCAATGCGCGTAATAATGAAGGCTTTCCTTGCAGCATAACCGTTTGCCGGAACTTTATACCAGAAACCAATTAAAAGATAACTGCATAAGCCAACTCCTTCCCAACCCAGGTACATCAGCAGAATGTTGTCGGCTAAAACAAGGATTAGCATTGATGCCACAAAAAGATTCATGTAGGCAAAGAACCTCGTGAATCCCTCATCTTTGGCCATGAATCCGATCGAATACAAATGGATCAGGAAGCCGACGAAAGTAACGACAAAGGCGAAAACCAGTGAAAGTGCATCTAAACGAAAAGCTATATTAACTTTAAGATTGCCTGCATTTATCCATTCCCACAAAACAACCGAATAAGATTTTATGCCTGGCAAAGATTTAAAAAATTCAGCAGCCACAATCAAAGTGAGCAGGGCAACGACACCAACCGAACCTGCACCAATAAAACCGGCAACTTTCCTGCTTAGCTTTTTCCCAAACAACGCCAGAATCAGGAAGCTAAAAAGCGGTATGGCTGGTATGAGCGCAATGAATGTTTCCATGGCCTGATGTCGGTTACTTATTGTCCTTTAGTTTATTAATTGCGTCAACATCGAGTGTTTTGTAATGATGGTATATCTGAAGGATCAAAGCCAGGCCAATTGCAACCTCAACGGCAGTAACTGCCAGTATAAAAATAAACATCACCTGACCATCGGGCTGGTTCCAGTGCCTTGCCGCAATAATAAAAACCAGTCCGGCACTATTAAACATCACCTCTATCGACATGAGCATAAAAACCAGATTCCTGCGAACCAGCACACCCACCAATCCCAGGAAGAAGAGTATTCCTGCGAACATTATTTGCGTTTCAATGGGAACGGATAGCATAATTTTATTTTTTTTCGAGAAACCTGTGTGTTACTTTTTTCTTTTGACTTCCCAGATGATAGGCGCCAATAACGCCTGCCATCAGCAGAATACCGGCAATCTCAACAGCCGGCAGATAGGTCGAAAACAATGAAATACCAACCTGTTTCGGCATGATTCCCTTTTCCTCAACGGGAATTGCAGGAATACTTTTTAAGGCAAAAATCAGATCAAGCATTAGAATGACGGCCAATATCGAAGGAATGATCCACATCTGCGGATTGAGCCATTTCTTCTCTATTTTTTCTTCAAGGCCAATATTCAACATCATGGTAACAAAAATAAAAAGTACCATGATGGCTCCTGCATAAATGATTACTTCGAGCGCTGCAATAAACGGCGCATCCAACAAATAAAACACCACTGAAATGGCCAGCAATGATAAAATCAGATAAAGCAGGGCATGTATGGCGTTTCTTCCTGAAATCGCCATAACGGTCGAAAATATTGCGACCGTAGCCGCTATGTAAAAAAACACATTCATCGTTTCCTGGTATTCATTAAGGCATCAGATTTTTAATGTCAACGGGCTTTTCTTCATTTTCTCCTTCTCCTTTTCCTTTCACTCCCATATCAACACCTGCGTGTTTATAAAAGTTGTAATCCGGATATTTTCCCTGTCCGCTGATGAGCAAATGTTCTTTTTCGTAAACCATATTCTGCCGGTCATATTCTGCCAGTTCAAAGTCGGGTATCAGCTGAATGGCATAAGTCGGACAGGCTTCTTCGCAAAAACCGCAGAAAATACATCTCGAAAAGTTGATCCTGAAAAACTCAGGATACCTTCTGCCGTTTTCGTCTTCAGCAGCCTGAAGCGAAATGCAATCGACCGGACAGGCAACAGCACAGAGATTACAGGCAACACATCTTTCCATATTTTCAGCATCACGGGTCAGCACAATTCTTCCCCGGTAACGTGGTGGCAGGTATGGCTTAACCTCCGGGTATTCCACGGTTTCCGATTTATGGAAAAGATGTAAAAACGTCAACCATATGCTTCGAAGAATACTGAACATGCAAGTTTATATTTAATGTGATAACATTATTTCAAAAATATCAAAACAGCTCCTGTAACCAGGAGATTTAGCAATGACAAGGGTAACAAAATTTTCCATCCAACTTCCATTAACTGGTCATATCTGGGTCGTGGCAACGATGCACGAAGCAGGATAAACAGAAAGATAAACATAAAGGTTTTGAATAAAAACCAGAAAACCGGTGGAAGAAATGATGGACCGAGCCAGCCACCAAAAAAGAGAGTTGCAATGATGGCTGAAATCAGTGTTATTCCCAAGTATTCGCCTACGAAAAACATCCCGAATTTCATTCCCGAATATTCCGAATGATAACCCGCAACAAGTTCCCCTTCGGCTTCCGGAATATCGAAAGGAAGCCTGTGGGTTTCTGCCAGACCGGCAATAAAGAAGACTACAAAACCAATAAACTGCGGGATGAAAAACCAGCCTCCCTTTTGTGCCTCAACGATCGTTTGAAAGCTGAAACTGTCGGCCATCATGACCACACCCATCAGCGAAAGACCCATAAACACTTCATAGGTAAGCATTTGGGCAGAGGCTCTCATCGCACCAATTAACGAATATTTATTGTTCGATGCCCAGCCACCTAGCACAATGCTGTAAACGCCCAGCGATGAATTCCCCAGGAAAAACAATATCCCGATATTTGAGTCGAAAACATAAAAATCCCCGCCAAAAGGTATTACTGCAAATGTGAGGAGTATCGTGATCATCAGTATGCCCGGAGCCATGATAAAAACAGGCTTATCTGAAAACGGGGGAACCCAGTCTTCTTTAAAGAATAGTTTAATCGTATCAGCAATAACCTGGGCAAGACCAAACGGGCCAACCCGATTCGGCCCTAAGCGGTCCTGCCAGAAGGAAAGGAGCCGGCGTTCCACCCAAATCAGTCCGGCGGCAATCGTTAATGCGATGAAAAGTACACCTGCTATGTTGAGCCATTCATTCATCAGCAGAACTTATATTTTATAAATTTTCACCCAACCGGGAAGATCGAAAAACGGCATACCCGGTAACTGTACCGTCAATCCGGCAATGCCTTGCCGGAGGCTGTTTTCGATCTTTATTTTTATTTTTAATTTATTTTTTGATATTTCAATCTGAACAATTTCCTGATCCACAACATTTAATATATCAGCATCTTCCTGGTTCAGATAAATAAAAGGCTCCGGAATCCTTTGAGCCAGCGAAGAAGCTGATGCACTCAGTTCTTCGCTGCCAAAAATCTGATAAACCGGAACGATCAGCCATTCACCTTTTTGTAATCCGGCGGTTTGTGATGTGGTTTTAAAATATGAATTTTCCGGATTTTCTGCCGGCTCTATCAATCTGATCCCTGCATCGCCACCTTTCATTTTCCCATTCGGTTCATCCAGATATTTGTTTTCGGCCTGAACCGAATTCCAACCCGGCGACCAGTAAAACGGAACCAATGAGGCCGGTGGAATTGCATGACTTCCTTCCATACTGAAAGTCAGCGGAGAATCGATGTCCGGTTTTATGCCGGGTTCACTAACTGCAATTTTTGCATTTATCGCTGTTCTCCCGCTGTAACGAATGGTTTGACGGGGTATCTTTTCGTTCAGCATCCGAAAATCAGCATCCGCAAAGTAGTTCTTCAATGGTGCAAATGCAGGTATGTCGGCAACTAAATCCGATACGATATCATCATATTTCTTCCACGTAACAGTTTGAGTGCCATTTTTTAACCTCATAAATTCGGCCAACCAGCGCCAGCTTTCTTTTACCTGATCTTTATTTTCGAGCGCCTTGTAATAGCGCTGAGCACGGCCTTCGTTATTAACAAGTGTGCCTTCCGACCCGGCAAACGTTGCCGCGGGAATTACAAAATCAGCATTTCCGGTGGTTTTGTTGGTGAGCTGATCGAGTACCATTGTTTGCCGGCTTCGTTCAAAAAGTTGATCAACAGATTCTTCAGTCGCCCTTCGATATAAATCATTTTCCAAAATTACCAGGGTGTCGATTTCTTCATTAGCGGCTAATGAAACAGCAACATCCAGAGATTTGCCGGGAATAAATGCCAGTCCCATGCTATTGCTTTCCTGTAAAACCATGCTTAACATGCCTTTTTTTTCTGCTGCATGAAGCGCTGTGGCAACATTGCAGGCCGCATGAATTACATTTTCATCTCCACAACTAATTCCAGAAATTATCAATGGATTTTTTGCATTTTTCAATGCTATGGCTATTTTTTCGGCTAAAGCCTGATGTTCTTTATTTTCTGATTTTAAAAGCGGCGCCTGAGGATTCAATAAAGAGGCTATGGCAAATCCGAGGCCGGCAATTTCAGCATAGGAAGCCCGGAATGTATGCTGTGCCAGTTCGTCCAATGAATCCTTGAAGGACGAGGCAACGAAAATAGGACTTTTAAAATCCTGTGTAACCTGAATTACCGGATCAGCATTCCACAAAGGGATTCCAAGTTTTTCGGCCATTTCTTTCCCCAGGTTTCGCGAAGCCTGCCTCACGGCCAAAGCCATCATGGGGGCTGTATTCACCAGGTCTTCTCCCAGAATTAAAACCGCATCGGCCTTTTCGATTTGTTTTAATGAAGGCGTTTGAATGCCGCTTTGTCTAAAAAAATCAAGAATGGTTTTGGTGAGTTGTTGTTCCTTTTCAGAAATGCCATGGTAAAAATTATCTTTTCCTGCCAGGACAGACAAAGCATAATTTGCTTCGAGTGAGGCCCTTGGAGAACCGATTCCAATTATTTTTTTATTATTAGAAAATGCATCTTTCAAAGTCGAAAAAAGCAATTCATCATTTACTTCCCGGAATGTTTTATCTTTTTTGGAACGTATTTCAGCTTTACGAATGCGATTTCCGGCATTCACAAACTCATAACCAAAGCGACCACGGTCGCAGAGAAAATAGCCATTAACTTCGCCATGATAGCGACTCATAATCCGCCGCAGCATATCGTAACGTTCGCCGGCAATGGTATTGCAGCCCAGGCTACAATGAACACAAACCGAAGGGGCATTCGATAAATCCCATTTCCGGCTGTAATGTTTCATCAGTGTTTTGTCGGTAAAAACACCGGTAGGGCAAACTTCAACAAGGTTTCCACTGAACTCGTTTTCGAGTGTTCCGTCTTCATGCCGGCCAAAATAAACGGTGTTTCGTGAAGAAAAAACATTCAGATCTTTCCCGCCGGCATAATCCCTGTAAAACCTTACACAGCGGTAACATTCGATGCATCGGTTCATTTCGTGGTGAATAAACGGACCCAGATTTTGATTGTAGAATGTTCTTTTTTTGAAATCAAAGCGGCGGTAATTATGTCCGGTCATGACGGTCATATCCTGCAGATGACATTCACCCCCTTCGTCGCAAATGGGGCAATCGTGTGGATGATTTGTCATCAAACCTTCGATAACCTGTGCCCGGAATTCTTTTGCATCAGCATCTTCAATGGAGATTCTCATTCCTTCAGTAACCGGCTCCATACACGACATCACTATTCTGCCTTTCTGATCATCTGAATTCCTGAATTTTTTTACCGCACAAAGCCGGCAGGATCCTACCGAACCGAGTGCCCCGTGAAAACAAAAGTGAGGAATGTCCAATCCAAGCGACAGACATGTTTCCAACAGGTTTTTTGTTGGTTCCACTTCGTAAAATTTATCGTCTATCTGAATTTTAATCATGATTTCCAGGGACATTTTTTTTCGTTAATGTGGCGAACAAAATCATCGTAAAAATAGTTCAGTCCGCTTTGCAAAGGCTCTGCAGCCCCGGGAGCATGCGCACAAAAAGTATTTCCCAGGGCCAGATATTTTTTTTGGGCTTTCAGAATGTCCAGATATTCCATTTTGCCGTTTCCCGATTCGATGGCAGCAAGCATCTTTTCGATCCAGGGAAGTCCTTCCCGGCAAGGTGTACAAAAACCACAACTTTCGAGAGCAAAGAACCTTTCAACATTTTGCAGAAAAGCAACCGGACAGGTTTTATCATCCAAAATAATCATGGTTCCGGTTCCTAACCGGCTTCCCACTTCCGATAAAGTGTGGAAATCCATCTTTGTGTCCAGATGTTCTTCGATGATAAAATCGGTGGAGGCCCCACCGGGCAACAATCCCCTGAAACCATACCCATCGAGCATGCCCCCGGCATGTTCTTCGAGCAATTCACGAACGGTTATTCCTAAGGGCAATTCCCAGAGACCCGGATTTTTCACCTTTCCACTCACCCCGAATAGCTTTGTGCCGCCCGTTCCGGTTAAACTTAACCCCTTAAACCAGTCGGCACCGTTTTCGGCAATGTGCGAAATCCACGAAAGTGTTTCCACATTATTTACAACCGATGGTCTGCCAAATAAACCTACTGTGACTGCAAATGGCGGCTTGGTGCGCGGAATTGCTCTTTTCCCTTCCAGCGAATTCAACAACGCCGTTTCTTCTCCGCAAATGTATCTTCCGGCACTCGTATGAATGACAACGTCCAGATCATAACCGGTTCCAAGAATATTTTTTCCGAGATAACCCGCTTCATAGGCTTCGGCAATTGCTTTTTTAAGCACCACCTCAGCTTTTTTATAGGCCCAGCGAAGAAAGATATATGCCTTCTGAGCCTGAATAGCGTAGGATGCTACAATGATACCTGCAATGAGTTGATGTGGATTGCCTTCCATCAGATAACGGTCTTTAAATGTGCCGGGTTCCATTTCGTCGGCATTGCAAATCAGATATTTCGGCCTGGAGTTTTCATCCATTGGAACCATGCTCCATTTCATTCCAGTAGAAAAGCCGGCACCACCTCTTCCCAGGAGATTCGAGTCTTTCACCAGACTGGTTACTTCTGCCGGGGTCATTTCTTTCAAAGCCTTGATGGTTCCGGCATATCCACCAACTTTTCGGAAATCTTTCAGATTTAGCGGTGGATCATTGGCAACGATATCTTTGGTTAACGGCTTTTCCATCTCAGCTATTTGTATTTGTCTAAAAGTTCATCAATCTTTTTAACAGTTAACCCGTTAAAATGATCATTGTTGATTATCATGGCCGGGGCATGATCACAATCGCCCAGACATGAGATCGGGAGCAGCGTGAACAGCCCGTCAGCAGTAGTTTCACCAAACCTGATCCCAATTTTGCCGGAGATATATTCGTATAGCGATTCATATCCCATAATCATACAGCTAACTCCATCACAGATCAGGATTACATTTTTACCAACAGGTTTACGGTAGATCCTGCTGTAAAAAGTTGCAACACCGTCAACCTCTTCATTTGCCATACCCAGGTAATGGGCAATATCCTTAACCGATTCGTCAGAGACCCATCCCCGATGTTGCTGAACGATCTTTAATGCATCAATGCATGCCACTGCACGGTAGGGATAATTCCTGATCTCTTCTTCTATTTCATTTTTTTCTTCTTCAGTCAGCATTGGTTTACATTCTGATTATGTTTTTATTTCGTTATCTGTCGAGATCGGCTAAAACAAAATCCATTGCACCCAGAATAGCCAGCAAATCCGGGATGGTATATCCTTTACTGATAAACGGCAACATTTGCATATGCGGAAAAGAAGGGGTTCGTATCCTAGAACGATAGGAGGAAGTACCCCCATCACTGATGAGATAGTAGGCATTACTTCCTTTTGCCGCTTCTATCGGTACCATGGCTTCTCCTGCCGGAATAACCGGTCCCCACGAAACACCCACAAAATGCGTAATGAGTGTTTCAATATCTGTCATGGTTTTTTCCTTTCGGGGAGGTATGGCAAGCGGGTGATCCGACTTGTAACTTCCGGCAGGCATATTGTTGATGCATTGCTGAATTATCCTTAAACTCTGTCGCATTTCTTCCATACGCACCAATGCACGGTCGTAACAATCGCCATTATTTCCCAATGGAATATCAAACTCAAAATTTTCAAATCCTGCATAGGGTCTTTTTTTGCGGTAATCCCAATCGTAACCTGTGGCCCTGAGACCTGGGCCGGTTACGCCCCATTCGATGGCTTCTCCGGTAGTATATACGCCAATGCCAACCGTCCTTGCCTTGAAGATCCGGTTTTTAATGATGATATTTTCGAATTCTTTCAGGCGTTTTGGAAAATAATCAACAAAATCCTGAATTAATTTAGGCCAGCCATCGGGCAGGTCATGGGCAACACCGCCAATCCTGAACCAGGATGGATGCATACGTCCGCCGGTAATTGCTGATACAATATCGAAAATCCTTTCCCTGTCGTTGAAGGTATAGAATACCGGGGACAACTGGCCCATATCCTGGGCAAATGTGCCTAACCAGACCAAATGACTGGCAATCCGGAAAAGTTCGCTCATCATAATCCGAATTGTATTGGCCCTGTCGGGGACTCTGATGCCGGCTAATTTTTCGACGGAAAGCAAATAAGCCAGGTTATTCATCACACCACTCAGATAATCAATGCGGTCGGTATAGGGGATAAAAGTATGCCACGATTGCCGTTCACCCATTTTTTCAGCCCCGCGGTGATGAAAACCAATATCAGGAATGATGTTTACAATATCTTCGCCATGAAGCTGAACGATAAGTCTTAATAGCCCGTGTGTTCCGGGATGCTGAGGGCCAATGTTGAGAAACATGAAATCACTGTCGTCGGCCGATGTTTCCATACCATAATCATCCGGCCTGAACGTAAGATCATTATCATTTGCCTTTCTCATCATTTCGGTCAAAACATAAGGATCCTTTTCGGTTGCACGGGCATAATGATCTTTCCGCAAAGGAAATCCTTCCCATGACTGTGGCATCAGGATCCGGGTTAAGCGGGGGTGTCCTTCGAAAATAATTCCAAACATATCAAATACTTCTCGCTCATACCAGTTGGCTGATTCCCATACCTTTGTTATGCTTGGGATGACGGGTTCTTTATTGCTGAGTGAAACTTTAATCCGGATATCTGTATTCCTTTCAAAGGAAGTCAGGTGGTAAACAATTGTAAAATCACTTCCGGGCTGACCGTTGCGCCGGGTTCTTGTCCGTTCGTCGATGCAGGTGAGGTCAAAAAGCATTCCGAAGGGAAATGTAATTTCGTTTTTCAGGTATTTCAACACAGAAACCAGGTCATGCTTTTCAATCCATATTGCTGGGGCACCATCGATGGTTGGTTGCCGGTATATGATGGTCTGCCCGCCAAATTTTGACTCCAGATCAGAAAAAACACTATGGTTATCAACGCTCATATCAAAATGGATAAATAAAACATAAGGCTAAATTTCATTCATTGGTCGTAAGTTTCCCATTTTACTCCGTTCTTCCTGTTTTAAATCTCTCTGGCTGATCTTTTCGGCTTTATGAATTCCCTGAGGGCCGATGGTCCAGCTGAGCGGCCGCTCTTCTTTACCAATCGACTCCCGAAGTAATAATAAACCTTCAAGAAAAGCATCCGGACGCGGGGGGCAACCGGAAACATAAACATCAACGGGAATTATCTTATCAACACCTTGTACGACGCTATAAATATCATACATTCCACCTGAATTTGCACACGACCCCATGGAAATAACCCATTTGGGAGCCATCATTTGCTCATATAATCTTACGATAATTGGTGCCATTTTGATAAACACCGTACCTGCGATAACCATCATGTCGGCTTCACGGGGTGTATTGCGTAAAACCTCCCCCCCAAAACGGGCGATATCATAGCGGCTTGTGAGTGAAGTAGCCATTTCGACGAAACAACAGGAAAGGCCAAATCCGAAAGGCCAGATGGAGTTTTTCCTTCCCCACGCAATCATTTCGTCAAGTTTGCCGAATAAAACCGATTTATAAAGGTTTTCATCCGTCAGATTCTTTTCGATGTCGAAATTAACACCGCCAGGCTTGTTTATGGAGTACTTCATTTCATTTTGTTTTTGTGCCTCAGAATTTGTTTTCCGCTGGGTCCAAAATCCAGTGCACCTGTACTTAATTCATATATCAATAAAATTATCAGTATTCCGATAAATATTAATATTCCAATATAGCCGGGAAGTCCGAGTTCGCGGAAAGACACGGCCCATAACATGATGAAGGCGGCATCCAGATCGAAAATAACGAAAAACATGGCAATCAGGTAAAAACGGGAAGAAAACCGCAGGCGGGCGTTCCCGGTTGGTGGGATTCCTGATTCGAAGGGATCACCGGTAGCTTTTTCGTTATGATGCTCTCCAAGTATATAGGAAAACCCTATCATAATTCCAACCAGAGAAACTACGATAACGGCAAACACAATAAAAGGCCAGATCGTTATATTTTGCGCCAAATAATAAAACTATTTAATGGTGAAATTCAACTGATCCTATAACTTTTGTAAAACCAAACAAATTTTACGAAAATTAGTTTAGCGTCATTAACAAAAATTACAAACAAAAATATGGAAAAATTCTACATTTAACAGCTTTTTCGCATGTAATAATGATTTGGAGATAAGATGGCCATTAAAATGGATGAACATTTTACAGATAAATTGACAGGTCCGGCGGGTAAAGCTAAAATGAGAAAAACCTCTACCTGTGTTTCATAGAAAATGACAGGCTATGAAAAACAAAACTACGGCGTTGACTTATGAAAAAAGACTTTAGTGCCTGAATGAATATTGTATTTATCCGAAAGATCCCCATAATTTATAGCCATTTCGAGACGGCCGCTAGTGTTCATAAAACATACATTATCACCCACCGGCACGGATGAATATGACGTCCCAAAAGTTATTTCAAATTCGCTGGTATCAGCAATTACCGAAAACTTATCACCAGTAGTTGCATCCGCAAAGAGTGACGATAAAAGGTTGGAAATGCAATTCCCAAAGTTATCGGTAAAAAGGACCTCCCCTTTAATCGTATCGTTCTCGATAACAGGGCTTTGAATGGTGTAAACAACCGGACTTGAGCAGATTTCACCAAATCCGTTAAGCGACCTGTCCGACAACAGTGAAAGAATCGCATACTGGTAGAACTCCTGCACCGGAAGAGCTAATGATTTCACATACACTTTGGGGTCGTCAACAAAATAATATTTTTCGGCCGGATTGTTCGCAATGGTCCACGAAGCAATTCCGTTATCCGGACAGAGTACACGTTTCCCGCCAGTTTCGAATACAATTCTGTTCATATCCGCTCCCGGCTCGACGATTGCTGCAAAATACGTTCCGGTGGGGTAATCCTGGATGGCTTCATTTAAAAGGTAAGAGGCTTCTTTAACATCAAATTGCCTGGTTTGAAAATAGTCAATTTCAACATCCGGGTATGATGCTCTTACGGCACCCTGAATGGCCAGCATGATGTCGGTTCCTTCATTATTATCCGAGAGTATCACCAGCGTCCTGTTGTGATAATTAAAATCGGAGTACTTTTCGGTGCAGGCAAATGCCAGGAAGAGGAATACCAAAAATCCGATTACCTTTATGTTATTCATCGGGTTATAATTTGTTTCATTGTAAAGTAAAATCCTTAGCGTTTTCTTATTGTGCAAAAGTCTGAAAAAAAGGTTACATTAACAATTATTTTCCGGTTCGCCTTCGACATCTTCACCAAAGATTTTCTTCACTTTAATCTTGTCGATAATCAGCCGGCGCCGAAGCAGGTCGAGGTCGCGAAATTTCTTTTCGTCCCGGGTATGCTCAAGGAAATAAATGGTAATGTGTTCGTCGTAAATAATCTCATCGAAATCAAAAATATTTACCTCGATGGTAAGTGTATGAAGATTTAATGTTGGACGGATACCAATATTACTCATTCCCTTAAACAACTTTCCATTCCACTCAACCAGAACCGCGTAAACCCCATACGCAGGAACCAGCTTATCGGGGTAATCGGGTTTGATGTTGGCTGTTGGAAAACCAAGGGTCCGGCCGATCTGGTTGCCTTTTACAACAATTCCTGAAATTGAATAGTGGTATCCTAAAAATTCGCTTACCTCCTTCATGTCGCCCCTTTTAATGGCATCCCTGATCTTGGTACTGCTCACGGCAATCTGTTTAATATCCTGCATAGCCACCTGATCGACCAAAAAATTATATTTTTCACCCATTTCGTTTAAAAAATCGATATCACCACGCCGGCTTTTACCAAAATGATGATCGTAGCCGATGATGATTTTCAAAGGTTTTAAGGGTTCAACGATATATTTTCTAAGGAACTCCTCCGGAGTATTCTGGGCAAATTCTTTTGTAAATTCGATGATGATGAAATGATCGATGCCGCATTTCTCAAAAATCTTGATCTTTTCTTCCCGGGTAATAATGATTCTCAGATCGAAACCGGGTTGTAAGACGTGCCGGGGATGTGGCTCGAAAGTTATCACCACACTCTCACCATTCAGCGCTTTTGCTGCGCTGACCAATTCGTCGATGACTTTTTGGTGTCCAATGTGAACGCCATCGAAAGTTCCCACGGTGACAACCGCATTGTTTATCGGTCCGACTTCGTTGATGTTATTATAAATCCTCACTTTTGGTTATGATCGTTTTTATAATGATGAATGTCCCTGTTCTTAAACGAAATTCTCTTTGATAAGATATTCAGCAATTTGAACCGCGTTGGTAGCAGCACCTTTGCGAAGATTATCGCTGACTACCCATAGATTTAATGCTTTGGGCAGTGAAAAATCTCTCCGGATGCGACCCACAAAAACCTCATCTTTGCCTTCGGCATATTTTGGCATGGGATAAAAGTTTTGTGATGGCTCATCCTGCACGATGATTCCCGGCATTTCGCTCAGGAGCTTTTTGACTTCGGCAAGATTAAAATCGTTTTTAAATTCAATATTTACCGACTCCGAATGGCCACCATATACCGGCACCCTCACCACTGTAGCTGTGATTTGCAGCGATTGATCGCTTAAAATTTTGCGTGTTTCATTAACCAATTTGATCTCTTCGGAAGTATCTCCGTTTTCGTCGAATAAGCCACCATGAGGAATTACATTCAGGTCGATGGGATGTGGATAGGCCATCTCAGCAGAGATTCCTTCGCGTTCGTTTTTAAGTTGCCTCATGCCTTTCATTCCCGACCCGGTTACCGATTGGTAGGTTGAGACCACCAGGCGCTTGATCCGGTATTTCCAGTGTAGCGGAGCAAGCGCCAAAACAAGCTGAATGGTTGAGCAGTTTGGATTGGCAATGATTTTATCGGTTTTGGTTAAAATGTCCGCATTTATTTCCGGCACAATCAGCGGAACGTTTGGATACATGCGCCATGCCGATGAATTATCGATAACAAAAGAGCCTGCTTGTGCAAACTTTTCGGCACAGGCCAGCGAAGTAGCTGCACCGGCTGAAAACAAAGCGATCTGGGGTTTCCGGCGAATCGCTTCATCAACCGAAATTACTTCTGTTTCCTGATTCCGGAACATAATTTTTTTCCCGGCCGATTTCTCAGAAGCCACCGGAATCAACTCATCTACAATGATATTCCGTTCTTCGAGCGATTTTATCATGGTCTGGCCAACCAGTCCTGTTGCTCCTACAATTGCAATTTTCATCAATTAGGATTTTGAAATCCGCAAAATTAGTACATTTACCTGTTTTTAGATTCCATAATTCTGTTTTTGATATGAAGAAAATTGTTTGTCTGTTATTCCTTTTGCCGGCCATGGGTATGGCGCAGTTTACCGATAATTTCGGTGATGGAGATTTTACATCCAATCCTGCCTGGACGGGTGATGTAAGCCAGTTTACGGTGAATCAGTCTTTTCAACTGCAACTTAATTCATCAGGTGAGTCGGCGTCCGCACTGGCTTCTGTTTATGCCATGAATGGTGAAACAGAGTGGCGTTTCTGGATAAAACTTGGATTCAGCCCATCGTCGAATAATTTTGCCCGTGTTTATTTAGCCAGCAGCAATGCCGATCTGAAAAATCCACTCGAAGGTTATTTTTTGCAGTTTGGTGAAGCCGGCACCACAGATGCCATCGAATTATTCAGGCAACAGCAAAGCGATATTACTTCAGTATGCCGGGGACCGGACGGCATGATTGCCACCTCGTTTGAACTTGGAATAAAGGTTCGCCGGTCGCTGAGTGGTAACTGGGAAGTAATGGTGGATGAAAGCGGTTTCGGGGCCTACCAGACGATTGCCACAGGTACCGACAATACCTTTAATACATCGGGTTTCCTGGGCGTTTACTGCAAATATACAGCAAGCAACAGTACCAAATGTTACTTCGACGATTTTTATGCCGGGCCGTTTGTTATCGATACCAACCCTCCGAAAATCCTTAATGTGGTTGCAACCGGACCACAAAAACTCGACATTTATTTTGACGAAGCGGTTACCACAGGCTCATCGCAAAACACGCAAAACTATTTGGTAAGCAACGATATTTTCAATCCGGTTTCTGCCAGCCGGGATGTCTCAATTTTTTCACTGGTACATCTTACCTTCGACAAATCTTTTCAAAATGGCATGAGTAATGTCATTACCATTCAGAATATTGCCGACCTTGTTGGCAATGTTTCGGGCACACTAACGGCCGGCTTTTACTGGTTTACACCAGGAGCTTTCGATGTTCTGATCAACGAAATCATGGCGGACCCCAGCCCTACGGTGGGCCTTCCCGATTTTGAATTTGCCGAGCTTTTCAACCGTACCGGAATGCCGGTGAATCTGCAGGGCTGGACGCTGGTAGTCGGAACAAGCGAAAAAGTATTTGGTTCGGTGACCATTGAGCCCGACAGCTTTTTGATCGTCGGGGATGATGCTGCAGCCGAAGCCTTTGCACCCTATGGTGCATTTTATGGATTTTCGAGTTTTGCCCTCACGAATACGGGCCAGCTCATCGTGCTAAAAAATCCTGAAAATGCAGTGATCTCTGATGTCCGCTATACAGATGGCTGGTATGGAGATCCGGTTAAAAAAGAAGGTGGCTGGTCGCTCGAACAGATCGATCCGTATAATCCATGCGGCGGGGAATCCAACTGGAAAGCCTCGATAAGTCCTGCCGGCGGCACACCCGGCGCGCAAAATTCGATTTTTGGTGCTAATCCCGACGAAACAACACCTGCGTTAAGCAGGGTGATCATTCCGTCGGAGGGACAGTTGCAGGTTTATTTTACCGAACCCATGGATAGCCTCGGGCTTTCCGACCCGCTGACTTACTTAATCGACCATGGAATCGGGGCGCCGGTAACTGCCCATGCTGTGGCTCCGGATTATTCGTCGGTTCTGCTTGCACTCCCTGCACCTATACAAACCGGAATTATTTATTCGATTTCCATTGACGGTGAAATCACCGATTGTGCCGGCAATCCTGCCGATAAGGAGAGTTCCGTCGAATTTGGCCTTCCTGAAACAGCCGTTGCGGGCGACATTATTATTAATGAAGTTTTATACAACCCAAAAGATGATGTGGTAACCGGTGTGGATTTCGTTGAGATTTATAATCGTTCCGGAAAGATCACCGACCTGGGAAACCTGGTTCTTGCCAGCGAAAATACAGGTACGGGCGAAATCGAGTCGGTAAAGAATGTCTCAACCGAAGGATTTCTACTTTTCCCCGGAAAATATCTTGTGCTGACAACCAAACCTGAGGTGGTAAAGCAGCAATATTTTACAACAAATCCGGATGCATTTTTACAGATGGAATCCTTTCCATCTTACAGCAATGACGCAGGGGTTGTGATTCTCGCCACGAAAGGTCTCGAAATCATCGACAGGTTTGCTTATACCGACGGGATGCAATACCCGCTTCTGAATTCCTCTGATGGCGTTTCACTTGAGCGGATCAACTACAACAGGCCAACCGATGATGTTACGAACTGGCATTCGGCGGCCGAAGATGTGGGATTTGCCACACCGGCTTATCAAAACTCGCAGTTCAGCGAATTTACGGCTGTTGCCGACCCGATCAGTGTTGATCCGGAGATCTTTTCACCCGACAACGATGGTACCGATGATGTTCTTAACATTTCATACGCGCTTGATTCGCCGGGGTTCACCGGAAACATAACTATTTTCGACTCCCGCGGACGGATGATCAGGAAACTTGTAAATAATGAGCTTCTCGGTACCGAAGGCGTGTTTACCTGGGACGGCATCAGCGACGATAACCAAAAAGCTCCTATCGGGATTTACATCATTTATGTGGAGATTTTTGATTTGAACAGCAACAGCAAAAGGTATAAAAAAACCGCGGTTGTCGGAGGAAGGCTTTAAGCTTTAAGCTGTCGCGATAAGAAAAGATTTCTACTTTTGGCCTCAAAAACACCAAATTGAAAACACTTTATATACATGGTTTAGACAGTTTCCCTGTTCCGGAGAAGCTGGAAATCCTTAAAAACGCAGGGCTGGAGGTGGTTGCCCCTCATCTCGATTATCGTGCGCAGCCGGATACCTACCCGGGTTTAAAAAGAATGGCGGTTGAAGAAAAGGTTGAATTTCTTGTGGGAAGTTCGTTGGGTGGTTATCTCGCATACTGGCTTGCTGAAGATTTGGGCCTGCCCTGTTTACTTTTCAACCCGGCCATGAGCTATGATGATTTGTTCAGGAAACATTTGCCCGAAATCGAAAACCGTCTTTGTCCGGCCCGTTTCGTGGTCATTGGTGCCAATGACGAAACTGCTGACCCAATTGTAAACCGGCAATTTTTCAGGAAAGCGGATGACGGGCATTGCTACCAGCGTGTTGTTGTTTGTGACTGGCTGAGGCATCAGATCGATTTTGCAAGCTTTGAGGAGATGGTAAGCTGGGCGATGAAAGCTTATGCCCTTTATAAAAAGAAATCGGATCGCTGATCGCTGCCATATTTCAGAAGTTACCCGCTTTGAGTTTTGTTTTCATTTTTGAATTGTTGATTTATCTTGTATAAAATCGTAAAAACCGGATGGCGGCAATATAAAAACCTAAGCGAAAGCACCTGCTTCTTTTAATCTTTCCCGGGCCGGCTTGACATAAATTCGGTTTCTTGGCGCAGTTATGGCTGCATCAGCAACGGCTTATTCAAAAGCTGATTTTACTTTAATATGAAAAAGAACACACTGTTTCCGGGTATACACCAGGTGATTGTGATTCGAGGTACATCTTTCTTTTGTCCGTATTGTACATACATCAAATGGATCACAAAAATGGAACAGTTACGGTACAATAACGATTTTTTATTATCGATGGCATAATGTTGTTAGCTTTATAATATGTTTTTAACCCTTAATTTTAAAACAGATGGCACGAATTAAAAACTCAATTCTTATCGGGATGTCGGGGCGTATTGGCAATGTGGTGAGTTGTTGCCGGCACGGGAAATATTACCTCCGTACCCTGCCTGTTGAAGTTCATCAACCGGATAGTGAAAAGCAATTGACGCACAGGATGCGTTTTGCCCTCGTCCAGCAATTTTTAAAACCCATCCGCAAGTTTATTCACCTTGGATTTGGTGCGTATGCAGAGGGCCGCTCGGCTTTGAAAGCAGCGATGTCGTATAACCTGAAGCACGCACTTTCGGGAAGCTACCCAAATCTTGTTATCGACTATGCAAAGGCGAGGGTGAGCCATGGAAATCTGCCTGCAGCTTCAGAGGCCGGAATGTTACAATGCGGACCGGATAGCCTTTTGGTAACATGGAAAAACACTGAAGGAGTTATCGGCGCCAAAGACACCGACAGCGCCCTGATCCTGATTTACTCCGCAGAAGCCGGTTATATTGACTGGTATCTGGGTGATGGCAGGCGTTCGGGCAGGCAATCATTGTTGCGGAAAATATACCGGGCAATATAAAACTTGCAGACTACCTGTGTTTCGTCAACGACAAATTCTTTGCCGGCAAAAATGTCCCTGCCAACATTTCGGACAGTTGTTTTTGCGGAGAAGTTGTTTTAACCGATAATTGTGAACAAAAAACAAAATACAAAACCCAAAAGACAAAACTCGAACAGCAAGGTATAAACAGGCAAAATTTGGTTTGACTTCCGGCAAAAATTGTATTATTTTTGACCCGTGGTTGTTTTAAATTTAATTGGCATAATCATTAGTACTGTTCTGGCAGGGATGCCAGGACAGTTTTTTTATGTGGAAATCCCGGCAGAAGGTTGCCTGGTTTCGGGTTTTGAATGATTTTTTAAATACATACCCTGCCGTCCCATCAAACATTTCCCAATCAATTTGCGTCAGGGAATCCGAAATGCCTGTCATTTTTGAAGCTCTCCTGACGCTGATACATTATTCCCATCATCGCCATTTCTTTCAATCCTCAAAGGCAGATTAGACTTCTGCTATGATATCATCAGCGATTATTTTCCTGCTTTTAAATACCCCAACAAATATTATGTGTTTTCAGGGATAGGGTTTGCAAATTCTTTTGATTCAGGGAATCGAATAAAGTTATTAGCCATTCGATATCGGCAACGCCTGAGGTTTCATAAATAAATGAGAAATCAAAGTGTTACTGTAGAATTTCGATTACCGCAGATCCTAATCATTTTTGAAAACTCGTATAATGTGTATTATTGTTTATATCATTTAATTCAGCTTATAAGCCAAGTATTGGTTAAGCCAGACATGTTGAATATGGTGAGGATGAACAAAAAGGCCAGTGTTTTACAAGGATACCGGAATTTAGAATGATCCCTTTGTGTGTGCAGCATTTATGGTTCAGGAATTCAAACGATAAATGTTGTTTGGCTAAAAACTTGTCGCACGCGATTTATTGAGAATTACATAGCCAGTTAACACAAAAATAATATTATCGAAATATTTGATTAACTTATGGGAAGTAAGGGCTGTTTACTTTTGCCGCAAATTGGATGATTTATTTTGGCAAATACAAAAGCGTGTTTAATAATTTTAATGAATGAGGGAAATCCCACGAACTACCGGCTTGTTTCAACAGCAGCTTAAACAAGGTCTTCAGGAATTTCTGAGTAAGCAGTACAGTAAATTTCCGGCAAACGAAATTCTCCAGATCGATTTGCATTGTCATGATTTAAACAGCGATGTGCCGGATGAGCTTTTCGGAAGAATATTGGGTGTGCCAGAAACCTGGATTAAGTCGGATATTTTGATCAGGGAACTGAAAAGGAATGATTGTGATGTTTTTACCATTACCAATCATAACAATGCCAGATCGTGTTTTGAATTGCAGGAAAAAGGAGTCGAAGTACTTACCGGAGCTGAATTCAGTTGTTTCGTCCCTGATTTTAATGTTGGGATTCATGTACTTGCATATGGGTTCTCGAAAGCGCAGGAAACCGAACTTAATAAGCTGCGTAAAAATGTTTATCATTTCCAGGAATACGCTTGTAAAGAAAATATTCCAACCATCTGGGCCCACCCACTTTATCATTATTCTTCTTCGGGGGTGCCATCCATTGATTTTTTCAGTAAACTGGCATTAATCTTTGAACGGTTTGAAGTTGTAAACGGTCAGCGAGATACCTGGCAGAATATGTTGGTAAAAGAATGGCTTGATACATTAACACCGGAATTAATTGCTTACAATGCTGTTAAATATAATATTGATCCTTCCACTTATTGTAAAGATCCTTACCGGAAGGTTTACACCGGTGGTTCTGATAGCCATATAGGGCTTTTTGCAGGCCTCACCGGTTCATATTTGCACGTTCCTGAATTAGAAAAAAAACTTATAACACATTCCAAAAGCGATCTTGCGCTTGAATCGCTGCGTGAAGGAAGAATTGTTCCATATGGTTCACACAACAACAGTGAAAAATTAACTATTGCACTGCTCGATTATGTATTCCAAATCGCCTTATTCCGTAAAGACCCGGGATTACTGCGTATTTTATTTCACAGGGGGACACTGCAAGATAAAATGATTGCGCTAATCGTATCTAATGGCTTTGCTGAAATACAGTTTCATAAAACAACCATGGAGTTTACCAGGCTTTTCCATCATTGTCTGATGGGGAAAGTCCCTTCATTTAGAAAAAAGTGGATGATCCCAAAAACATATAAATCTATATTCCGCGATGCAATCGAAATGGCCGAAACCAATCGTGATACCCGGCCTGATATCGTACAGGTTTATTCGAAATCGGTTTCACAAATAAACCACAAATTGAATGGGATTTTATTTGCCCGCATGCTTAAGAAGTTGGAAAAGCTTAATAATGAGGGCAGGTTTAATGCAATTAAATTTAACACCATACTTGAGAATTTTGAAATTCCAAGTGATTTCAGTACTTATCTTATGCCCACAAAGAAGAGCAAACGCAAACAAATAAGCAATCCTGAAATTCGTGAATTTCTTGACGGACTTTCATTCCCTTTTTTGGCTTCATCTTTAATCCTTGCAGCAAATTTCGCCAGTTCAAAGGTTCTGTATAATAATCGCCCTTTATTATCGGAATTTGCCCGAATCACCGGAAAGTATAGTCATCCAAAACGTATGCTTTGGTTATCCGATACATTTGCTGACAACAATGGTGTATCAACAGTGTTGAAATCATTTCTCAGGGAAATCCAGCAAAGAAATCTTCCTGTCGATTTGTTGGTATGTAGCAATGCAGTTGTACCTGAGGATCATTTGATCGTGATCAGACCTGAACTTGAGTTTACATTGCCTTTTTATAAAGAACAACCACTTCGAATCCCAAATTTCCTGTCGATACACGAAATTTTCCAACAAGGCGAATACGATAGGGTGATGTGTTCTACAGAAGGAGCAATGGGGCTTGCAGCTATATATCTAAAGAATGCATTTTCGGTAAAAGCACATTTTTATATTCATACCGATTGGGTAATATTTGCCCGAAAAGTACTGGGTGTTGATGGCCACAACCTTAACCGATTCCGACGATTGTTAAGGGTTTTTTATCAGGGATTCGACTCGTTATTCGTTTTGAATACCGAGCAGCAAAAATGGCTCTCGGGAACCAGTATGGGATTTAAGCCTGAAAATGTACATCTTACTGCTCATTGGGTTGATCATGGTTTTATGCCTAAACCTGCTGCTAAAGAAACAGTTTTTGGCTTTTCGTCAGATAGTTTTGTGATTTTGTATTCCGGAAGGCTCAGCCATGAAAAAGGGGTGATGGAACTTCCGGAAATCTATAATTATTTAAATAGTACTTTTCCGGAGGTTAAAATTGTTGTTGCGGGTACAGGGCCGGCTGAAAGTGAATTAAAAAATCAATTTCCTCAGGCTACCTTTCTTGGTTGGGTTGATCACGAACACTTACCATGGATTTATTCCGCATCCGACATCCTTATCTTGCCGTCAAAATTTGATACTTTCAGTTGTTCTGTACTTGAAGCAATTTCTTGTGGTTTGCCGGTGATTGCCTATAAAATAAAGGGGCCAAAAGATATTATTAATGACGCTGAAAATGGTTTTCTGGTGAATACAATTGAAGATATGAAGAGAACGCTGTACGAATATATTATTAACAAGGAAATCAGAATGAATTTTAAGCATAATGCTCTGTTAAGAGCGCAGGAATACAATAAAGATTTGATTATTAATAAAATGCTAAATGATTTAGAATTAAATATCACTCAGGATGAATGAAACAAAGGAAGTGTGGAAATGGTGGAAGCATGGTGTAATCTGTCATGTTTGCCCTTAAAGTTTCTACAATTCGAATCACTGTAGAAATGGTGACTTGAGGGAAATTATTAAAAAGCCCGGTTAGCTTACAAACCCCGGACCTGATGTAATCCGGCCTTTACCAATTTTACAGCCGGCATTGTTTTCGTTTGGTCAGGATGTGTCCGGCAGTTATTCCATCGATCCTGTGTTTAGTAACTTTGGTGATTTCGATGCGCGATTTCGGGAGGCACACACTTGATGCCAGAATAATCCTGGATATCATGCTCATATATACTTGGGGGATTTAAAAATATTATTTCCAATTTTACTAACGTTAGGGCCAAGAAGTTATCTATTTCATAACATTAATGTTCGGATAAAATTAATCTTGACTATTGTAACCATGTTTCGTTAACCCTGCCCGATGGTCAGGCGGGCTCTACGAGGTATTAGAACTGTTAGGGTCTCTTTTAGGCTACAATACTTTATCGCCAACGGCGAATTCCACATAGTGGATAAAGTATTGTAAAACAATGCGATAAGATATGGAATTTTTTCCCCGTAGGGGATAAACAATTTTTATCCAGACAGCAAAGATTTCAAAAACAAATCCATTGGAAATATTGGATTTATTTTTTTTAAATCCCCTTATTCCTGGCTTGTGACCTATAGGGCGGTAACAACTACACATTTTTGCCATGTTAGCAAATTGACAAGTAACAAAAGACAAAACTCAAATAGCATGATAAAAACAGACGAAATTGGGCTTGACTTGCGGCAGAATTTGTATTATTTTTGACCCGCCATGATTTAGAATTTTATGGGCATGGTTTTAATTCTGTCCTGGCAGCGATGCCAGGACAGTTTTTTTTGGAAATATTCCGAATTTGTTGTTCTGATAAAACAGGTTAAAATAAAGTTTAGTTCTATAATCAAGGCCATTGATTCGTTGAACTCACATAATATGTTACACCATAAGTAATCATTGGTGGGTGAGTACAGTTTTGAAGACCCGGACTATTTTCCAGGCAATGCAGGCCTTAAGCCGGAACCACTTTCTTATCTATTACGAAAACAAAAAACCCGCTGTTAAAATGTTGATAAACAGCGGGTTTTTTATCTTAGTGGTTGCCCGACCAGGGCTCGAACCTGGACTCTTCTGAACCAAAATCAGACGTGTTGCCAATTACACCATCGGGCAATCCTTCCCTGAAAAGGGACGGCAAAATTAGTACTTTTTTTAAAAGCTAAAAAAAAATCTTCCATAAACATTTTTGGAATAAAACTTCGGAAATTTCGTTACTTTGCCATCTGATTTCGACCACTTTATGTTAAGATTGAATTTTACTATCTATTGCGCCAAAAATTCTTACTTTCGCAGGCAGTTTTTAAGCATATTCAAAAACATTGATTGAATGAAAAATTATCGGATTCTGAACAACCTTACAGGATGGGGTGTTTGGTTAATTGCAACCATCGTTTATCTGATGACCATCGAACCAACAGCCAGTTGGTGGGACTGTGGTGAATATATCGCAACAGCATACAAATTACAGGTTGGGCACCCTCCGGGAGCACCTTTTTTCCAGTTGGTAGGTCGTGTTTTTTCACTATTTGCCTTTGGCAATGTATTAAATGTTGCGCTCATGATCAACATCATGTCGGCGCTGTCGAGCAGTTTTACCATTTTATTCCTGTACTGGACCATAACCATTTTTGCCCGAAAAGCCGTTTTGATGAATGGTGAAATGACGACACCAAAAATGATTGCTGTTTTAGGAAGCGGTATCGTTGGTGCACTGGCATATACTTTCAGCGATTCTTTCTGGTTTTCGGCAGTTGAGGGTGAGGTTTATGCGATGTCGTCGTTTTTTACGGCTATTGTTTTCTGGGCCATTCTGCGATGGGAAGAGGTTGCTGATGAGCAACATTCGTCGCGCTGGCTTATTTTAATAGCATACCTGGTGGGTTTATCGATAGGTGTTCACCTGTTGAACCTGTTAGCTATTCCGGCTATCGCCTTTGTTTATTACTTTAAAAAATACAAGCCTACACCAAAAGGCATTATCGTTACCGGCGTTCTTTCTTTATTGATTCTTGCCTTTATTATGTTTGGAATCATTCCGGAAGTGGTGAGCCTTTTTGCCAATACAGAGCTTTTGTTTGTAAACGGCATTGGCATGCCATTTAATTCGGGCACAATTTTCCTGGTGCTTTTATTTATTGCCACTGTAATTTTTGGCATCAGGGCAACCAATGAAGACAAGCCATTAGTGGTTAAAACCGCACTGATTTTAGCCGGTGTATTGTATCTGCTTATTTTGTTGGAAAGCTCATCGGTTGGCAGCTTTTTCCTCCGGCTCATCGTTGGTGCTGCTGCAGCCATTGGGATTTATGCCTCCAGGTTCAACCGGGCACAACTTAACAATGTAATTTTGAGCCTTGTTTTCATTCTTATCGGATATTCTTCATTTCTGATTATTGTAATCCGGGCCAACACCAACACACCCATTAACGAAAACAGCCCGGAGGACGCCGTGAGTCTTTTATCTTATCTAAACCGTGAACAGTACGGCGACTGGCCGATTGTTTATGGGCAATATTACAACACCCCGGTATCGAACTACAGCAACGGGAATCCTGTTTACATGCGGAGTAATGAAAAAGGTAAATACGTTATCGTTGACGACAGGAAGGGAGTTGTTCCCATTTACGATAAAGAATTTACCACACTTTTCCCACGAATGTGGAGCAATCAGAAATCGAGTCATATCAAAGAATACAAACGCTGGGGTGAGGTGAAGGGCCGTCCGCTGAAATATACCAAACCCGATGGAACCACCGAAACCATTGTGAAACCTACTTTTGGAGAAAACCTCACCTATTTTTTCCGTTATCAGGTAGGATTTATGTATCTCAGGTATTTCATGTGGAATTATTCGGGAAGGCAAAATGATATTCAGGGGAATGGAGAATATGAAAACGGAAACTGGATTACGGGTATTAATGCTCTTGACTCCCGTCGTCTGGGTAACCAGGATAATCTTCCGCCTTCGATGCAAAATGCAGGTCATAACAAGTTTTATCTTTTGCCGCTTATTCTCGGACTGATTGGCTTGTTTTTCCATCTTAACCGTGATTATAAAAATGCAATTGTTATTGGCTTAATTTTCCTGATGACGGGAATAGCCATCGTGGTTTACCTGAATCAGTATCCCCTTCAACCCAGGGAAAGGGATTATGCTTATGCCGGGTCCACTTATGCTTTTGCCATGTGGATTGGTCTGGGTGTTCTGGCCTTGTTTTATTCGCTGAGCAAGGTCCTCAATCCGAAAATTTCAGCTATTGCCGTAACGGGTATATCGCTGGTACTGGTTCCCGGCATCATGGCTTCCCAGGACTGGAACGATCACGACCGCTCAGGAAAATATGCTGCCCGCGATTTTGCAGTGGATTATCTCGAATCCTGTGCCCCCAACGCCATCTTGTTTACAAACGGTGATAACGACACTTTCCCGCTTTGGTACGCACAGGAGGTTGAAGGTGTACGCACAGATGTTCGGGTTGTGAATTATATGCTCGCTTCGGGTGAGTGGTATATCCACCAGATGATGCGTAAAATTTACGATTCCGATCCTTTGCCGCTAACATTAACCGGAAAACAATACGAAAAAGGCAGCAATAATTATGTCCCGTTTTTTGACCGCGGCCTGGAAGGCTCCACCGAACTTATGGATGTTGTTAAATTTATTGCCAGCGATGATAGTCGTACCAAACTCCCGCTCAATGATGGAACGATGGTTAACTATGCACCAACAAAAAAGCTTAAAATTACCATCGATAAGGATTATTTATTGAGGAATGGGTTTGTACCGGAATACATGTCTGACCGGATTGTTCCTGAAATATCATGGCAGGTCAAGCAAAATTATCTTTACAAAAACGATTTGATGTTGCTCGATTTCATCGCCACCAACAACTGGAAAAGGCCGATTTACTTTACCAGTCCATCAGCCATCGAAAATGTAACGGATGTGGATAAGTATTGCCACCTCGAAGGCATCGTTTACAGGTTTTTACCGGTGATCGCCAAAAATTATATTGATGGACTCGGGGGTATCGACAGCAAAGGATCGTACGACTTATTGGTAAACAAAGCCAAATGGGGAAACCTTAATCTGCCACATGTTTATGTTGATCCCGAAAGCCGCCGCAACTCGGTGATGCCAAAACAGAACTATATGCGTCTGGCCCAATCCCTGATCGACGAAAAGAAAATGGATTCTGCCGTGATCGTGCTGGATGCCTGCCAGAAGTTTTTCCCCAACACCAAAATGGTTTACGACATTTATATGATGCCTCTCGTTGAAGCGTATTACCAGGCAGGAGCCCTTGAAAAAGGCAATCAGGCTTCCGATATACTGCAAACAAACTTTGAAGACGACCTGGAATATTACAGCAAACTCGACGATTATTTCAAGAAATACTACGAGCAGGATATTCAGCGTGCTTTCGCGGTATTACAACAATTGTCGATGCTTGCAAAGCGGTACAAGCAAACCGATGTGTCGCAAAAGATCGATACTTATATAAATATGCAGCTCGAAAAGTTTTAGAAAGAATCCGATAATTCATTCAGAAAATGACACCTGATCCGGTAATTCCGGGAATTGGTGTCATTTTTTATTTGGTCTGGCGTCGGTATAGGTTGCCGGCTCCTGCTTTTTGAAAATGATGACAAATCCGATGATGATAAAAGGAATACTCAAGAGTTGTCCCATGTTCAGCAGCATCGTGTTTTCAAAATCAACCTGCGGTTCTTTGAGAAATTCCACTAAGAACCTGACGGTGAAGAGCAAAACCAAAAACAAACCAAAAATAAAGCCGGGCCTCGGCTTCCCCTTGGTTTTCCAATAGTGACGATACAAAATAACAAATATCGACAGGTAGCTCAATGCTTCATAAATCTGTGTAGGGTGTCGGGGTATATTGTCGGCAGAAGTAAAAATAAAGCCCCAGGGCAGGGTGGTAGGTTCACCATAAATTTCGGAATTCATCAGATTTCCCATCCGGATGAAAAAGCCGGCAAGTGCAACCACGATCACAATCCGGTCGAGAACCCAGTAGTAAGGTTTTTTGTTCTTGTGCGAAAAAAACCAGAGTGCGGCTAAAATACCAATCGCCGCTCCATGTGAGGCAAGACCACCATTCCATATCTTAAGAATTTCGATGGGGTTCCTGAAATATACCTCCGGTTCATAAAACAGTACATGACCCAGCCTGGCCCCCACAACAGTAGCAATAACCATGTAAGTGGCCAGTTCGTCAAGTAGTTTTATGGGCAGGTTTTCGTGTTTGAAAATTTTGGTCATGATAAGATAACCAAAGAAAAAGGCACAGGCAAACAACAGCCCATACCATCTGACAGGTAGCCAGGTTCCCGGAAATACTTCCGGGCTAACGCTCCAATGGATAAAATTTAACAGCATCTTTTTTCGGCAAAGATAGTATTTTTGAAAAGCCTGACGGACACTGCAGAACCTAAAATGGAAGAATGGAAAGTTGGAAAAGCGGAAGAATGGAAGAATTCGGCATTTCGATGTGCTTTTGGACAATTTTTTTCATCAGAACTATCGAATAGAAAGGAAATCTATATCTTTATCCGGCAAAAAAATTAAACAACCGTGTCGTCACAATTATTGCAATATCAGATTGGTATAACATTGCTGACCGGTATCGGCGATGTAATAGGCAAAAAGCTCATTGCCTACTGTGGTGGTGTGGAAGCCGTTTTTAAACAGAAGAAGAGTGCACTTGAAAAGGTTCCCAATGTAGGGAAAAAACTGGTCGATTCCATCTTAAACCAAAATGTATTGAAACGGGCTGAGGAGGAGGTCGGTTTTATTGAAAAGCACAATGTTTTACCTCTTTTTTATTTAGATAAAAAATACCCTTCCCGCCTCAAAAATTGCATCGACAGCCCGCTGATGCTGTACTTTTTGGGAAATGCCGATCTGAATGTGCCTAAAATCGTCAGCGTGGTTGGTACCCGAAATGCCACCGAGTATGGGAAAGCCATGTGCCAGAAGATTGTTGAGGGGCTTTCTTCCTACGATGTACTTGTGGTGAGCGGCCTGGCCTATGGCATCGACACCTGTTC
>Ga0172370_10001036_pt1 | contig 43411 bp, 38 predicted proteins | sample LakKiv5m_FD_114538 | JGI IMG/M metagenome (GOLD analysis project Ga0172370, IMG submission 114538) | Freshwater microbial communities from Kabuno Bay, South-Kivu, Congo - kab_022012_11.5m | ecosystem: Environmental > Aquatic > Freshwater > Lake | place: Democratic Republic of the Congo...
GCTCTTGGCTTGATAAGGCTAAGACTTCTTTTAGTAAATCTTTATAGTCCATTTTTTAATCCTTTGTTTTATACAAAGATAATAAATTTTTTTAATATGCAACGCTATTCTAAACTAAAGCCATTAAATACTATAAAGAACAGAATATCAAACAAATAGACAATGTGTATAATAAATATACAAGTGATGAAAAAATATACATATATTTTGTGTGATTTTGTAACTCATTGATAAATATTTATTTAAAATATGATATTGTTATGTTGTAAGATTGTTTAATAATAGATTTATTTGAAAAAATTGTGTAATTTTGTGTTAGCAGGTATAAAAAAGAGTTTTTTAAAGTTCAAAAGGATGTTGTTATTAAAAAATTTTACACTTAGCGTTTTGGCGTTAATATTAATGACATGTTTATTGGCAAGCAGTTGCAAAAAGTACGATGAAGGTTATTCATTCAGTTTAATGAGCAGAGAAAAAATGCTTTTTGGCTATTGGAAACTAAATAAATGGATTGAAAACGATGAGGAACTTACGTCTGAACTTCAATATAAACATGAGTTTGGTTTTGCGTTAGACGGTACCTATTATTACAGATATTATGATGCTCATTTCAACGTAAACATTGAATTTATAGGGACATGGGAATTCAGACACAACAAAGAACAATTAGTACTTGGACTAAAGGACCCCCGCTATGGTATGGAATATCAGGTATGGGATATAACACGTTTTACAAAACACGAACTCGGACTTGAGTGTGTTACGCCTGAGAAGATGGTTAAGTGGGAGCTAGTACCTCGTTAAATAATGTATTATTAAGTGATAGAATGATGATGAATAACACAGCCAAAATTTTAAATAAAACAAAAGTTCTTTTACTTTTTTCTGTATTGATTTTGATACAGGCAACGTCATGTAAAAAGTATGATGATGGTCCTCTGTTCAGTTTGAGAAGCAAAAAAAACAGGGTTGAAGGCAAGTGGCACACAGGGATGTTTTTATTAAACAAATATGAACAGATAATGATGATTGATACCAGCAGAAGGGCCGTATTTACAAAGGATTGGAAATATTATTATCACGAATACAATTCTTTTACAAAAAAAGTAAAGGATTTAGAAGGAACATGGGCTTTCAGAGATGATAAGGAACAACTGCTATTAGGCTTGCCAACAGGAATTGACAGTGCTATGAGTTATGAATTGTGGGATATTAAATTGTTGAAAGATAAAGAAATGTGGTTGGAGAAAATTGTCTATGATTTTCCTAACTCAACACTTTACGAATGGAGACTTAGAGCGGACTAAAAAAAAGAATTGAAAAAAATCAGAGAAAGTAGTTGACAAAAAGCGAAATAAGAATAAGCGAGAGTGAGATTGAATAATAGATAAGCGTATTGAGGTGTTTGCTTCTGTCTGATTTTGTGTTTATTGTAATTATTAATCCGAGATTGGCTATTAAAAGTGCAAACAACATTAATACGATATGTTCTATCGGCCAGAGACGTTTAGAAACTTCCTTATCGGCATTAAGCGCATTTAAATAGTTAGAACCCAGGCTTGAACCAAGATTTGAAAAAAGTATAAGGCCAAAAAATAGTTGCAGGTAAAGAAAAATGACGAAACCCAAAGACAATAATTTATCAAGCCTGACATACGCTTTTTTCAGAAAAGCCCCTTTATAAGAGCGAATAAAAAGCCACACAGCAATAACAAGAAAATTGGTACTGATAAAAGTATGAATCGCTTTTATAAGTGAGAAGCCAACTTTCATGTTAATAATATAATTCATGCTTTAAATTCTTAAAGAGATAATTAATTAAGTGCTGCATCTGCAAGCATTTTTCCCTGTAAGATTCTATCGGCCATGCCAATACCGTTTCTTAGGTTGCCACCGATAAAAAAGCCGGGATATTTCTTTTCTGTTTCTTCAATGGCTTTAAATCTCGAACCGCTGTCGGCTTCGTATTGAGGAATGGCGTGTTCGTGGCGAATAATCTTAAGAAGTTCAGGGTTAAATTCTTTTAGTTGCATTAAAGAACTCATTTCATTTTTGAGTATTTCAATAATTTTAATATCGGGAAGCTGGTAAATATCGGGTCTGCGAACGCCACCCATAAATATTGAAAACAAGGCCCCTTCCTTGGGAGCTCTGCCATTGAAAAGCGCAGACATAAATAAAGCACCAAGGATATCTCTTTTCTCTTTAAAAGGTATTAATCCGCCAAAAGCATCTATTTTAACACCATCCCATTTCTCAAAACCGGCAACCACTTCAATAACTTTGGTATAATGCAGGGCATTTATTTTGGGCAATACTTCTTTATCAATGAAAGGGGCAATTTTGTCAATTTCATAGGCCCCTACTGTTGAGATAACTTTTCGGGTTTCAATTTCAACAATTTGATTTTCATTGTTTTTAAAAGAGACGACAAAATGTTTGTCGTGGGGTATTACTTTTATATCAGAACTTTCGAGCAATACATACTTGTGACCGATTTTGTCATAAATAGCGTTTACCAAAGAAGAAAGGCCTCCTTTTACTGAAAAAACACCACGTGTTACTTTTTTTTCATCATCGGTTTTTTTAATAAATGCTTTTCGTATTGTACCTTTAATGAAGCTGCCATACTCCTGTTCCATATTGTACAGTTTTGGTAGCGCATATTTTGGCACCAGGCGATTGGGGTCACCGGCATACACTCCCAGTATAAATGGATCAATGGCATAATCGAGAAAGCTCTGTCCCATTCTTCTTTTAACTAATTCTGCCAAAGTTTCGTGGGGGGTTTTTCCCCGACTTCTGAAAGGCTCACCGAGAATTCTGAATTTGTCTTTAAGTGTAAATAAAGGTGTATTGATGGCTGCTTTCAATCCATTTGGGAGTGCCTCCCATTGGCCATTCTTCAAAATAAGTCTTCTTTTTACATTTTCGTTTGCTTCTTCGAGTTGGCAATAGTCCTTTAAATCTTCAAATAAATGAATGACTTCAACATTTCCAATGACTCCCGAATTAGGTCCTTTTTCATATACAAAACCCTTTTCACTTACAGTGTTAATAACGCCTCCTACTTTATCAGATTTTTCTAAAACAAGAAAATCACAAGCTCTTTTGCTTAAATGATGGGCCGTTGAAAGGCCGGTAATGCCGGCTCCGATAATTATTGCATCTTTCATTTTAACTGTATGTCTCAATTATATTTGATAATAGTTCAATAAAGCGGTCATCAGCATCAGGAATTTTTATGCGTGACAGGTTTTTAATACCCAGTTTACTTTTACCAAAAGGAATTATATCATGGTCGAGGTCGTATAAGGTTTCTAAATTTTCGTTGACAAAACTAATGGGTACAATGATAATTTTGTCAATTTTCATGGCACTTAGTTTACTTAAACAATCCTTTATGTCGGGGCCAATCCATTCTCCCAATTTCATTCCCGACTGGTAAGCAACCTCAAAGTTGCATCTGAAGTTTTGAGCAATTGCTTTGGCTGAGTTCTCAATAGCTTTAGGATAGGTATCGCCGGAAGCTACCATGTATTTGGGTATTGAATGAGCAGAAAACACAAAAAAAGGTTTCTCTATCGAAAAATAGTTAATATGATTTATTATGAGATTTGACCAGAAGTTTACAAATATATGATTGAAGTAGAATTCTTTAATGAATGTTATTTTTATTTCTTTTTTATTTGTAATTATTTCATTTACGTCTCTTTCAACACTCGATGTTGTGGTAAAACTGGCTTGAGGATATAATGGGATAATTGTAATGTCGTCAATACCCTCTGAAACAAATGCGTCGATACTGTCTTTTATAAGAGGAGTGGAGTAAGAAAATGCCATTTTTACAGAATAATTTTCGCCTATTTTTTTTTGAAGTGAAAGAACTGTTTTTTTTGTGGCTTCAATAATAGGCGATTTGCCTATGAGTTCATATTTTTTCCATGATTTTTTATAACGCATGTTGCTGATGATAAATGATAGAACATTTCTTCCAAAATTTCCAAAAGGAAGAATTGACGGGTCTTTGAACATGCGTGCCAAAAATAATTTCAGTTCATGAGGAGAGGCAGCCCCACCCATATTTACGATTAAAACACCTTTCATACAGTTTTTGAATAAATAGTTTCACCTTGTTTCAGATCGGGGTCGAATGCCATTGCTATGTTGCGGGCTATCATGCGTCCGATGTCATTTATTTTAATGCCAGCTTCACTGATAGTGATAAGTTTGTCTTTTTCAAAACCTTTTAATTTGGCGATATCAAAATTTAAAATATCCTTTATTTCGTCAATCTGCATTTGAAATTGAGCTGCAATGTCGTCAAAAATTAACAGGCCATTGCACATGATGCTGTTTATGGCAGTCCTTACAATCTGTTGATTGATATTCAAAGTATAGCCGCGCTCAATAGCCAAGTTATAATTTTCAACAGCTTCAATATACTTGAATATGTTCTTCTCGTTCTGGGCATAAGCTCCCCAAAGCTGACTTATTGAAGAAGCACCAAAACCATAGACCTGTCCCGTCGTTTCGAGAGTGCAATATCCCTGAAAATTTCTATGAAGTTTCTTGTTTTTAAAAGCCTTTGATAATTGATCGTCGGGATGAGCGAAGTGGTCAATGCCAATAGCAATATATCCGGCAGCTTCTAATTGTTTGATGGTGCTTATCAGCATTTCCATTTTTTGTTTAGCATCGGGCAGGCCTATTTTTTCGAGTTTAAGTTGTGCTTCTTTAACCCAGGGGACATGCGCATAAGAAAACGTGACAATTCTGTCTGGGTTTATTTCAATGGCTTTATTGATGGTGTTTTTAAAGCTCTCAACTGTTTGAAGTGGCAGTCCATAAATAAAATCGAGGTTAATACCTTTAAATCCCTTTGTTCGGAGATAATCAACGATGTCTTTAACAGGATGTTTTGGAGCCTGACGATTTACAACATTTAAAACGTCTTCTCTGAAATCCTGAATGCCAAGGCTCATTCTGTTGAAGCCCATATCTGCAAGTAAATCTATGTGCGCATAGTCGAGATAAGCAGGGCTGCATTCTATGGCAATTTCTGCATTTTTATCAATGGTAAATATTTCTTTTATATGATTCATTATATCTTCAATATAATGCATTGAAATAGCGTTGGGTGTACCACCTCCCCAATGTATCTGTGTTACTTTTCGCTTTGAAAGTTCAAGATGAGAAGACACATTTATTATTTCCTTTTTCAGCGCTTGAATATATCTTTCAACCACAGGTTTTTTTTGTCCTGTTGCTGTATTGCAACCGCAAAAATGACAACGTTGAGGGCAAAATGGTATATGGATATAAATAGAAATATTTTCGGGTAATTGCTTATTGGACGCTTTGAGTTGTTGAGTATAATCGAATGAAGAAAAATTAGTGTGAAAGAAGGTTGCAGGGGGATAACTGGTGTACCTTGGTCCGGAGACATTGTGTTTTTCTAAAAATTCGCTGGTAATATTCATCATTTTAAAAATTTCATTTTATATTAATCTCTTTCCCAATCGGTTTGTTTTATCCAGTCCACAACCAGCTTGGCATTTTCGAATGGGATACCGGGAATAAATCCATGACCCAGATTGAATACCCAATTCTGATATTCAGAACCAAAGAATTTATAATTTTTTAATTGTTCAATTATAGTGTCACTATCAGCTAAGAGTAGTCTGGGGTCGAGATTGCCTTGCAATCCAATGTCATTATGAACAAGCATGCGGGCATCGTAGAGAGAAGTTTGCCAGTCAATACTCAGAAAGTTGGCGTCTTCGGGACTGATAAAGGAGATGCCAAAGCCCAAACCTTTAGGAAGAAAAATCAACGGAATACCTTTTTCCATAACAGCAGCAGAGATTTTTCTGACATAAGGCATAATCATTTCAAAGTATAAGTCGTAGGGAATAAGGCCTGCATGCGTTTCAAAAATCTGAAAAGCTGATATGCCATGCTTAATCTGATTAGTTGCATATTCAACTGATATTTCTGTAATTGCACTGAGAAGTTTGTGCGCTAAAGTTTTATCTTTATAGAGCAGAGAGACAGCCTCAGGAAAAGTGTGATTTGTAGAAAGACCCTGTACCATGTAACAAAGGGTGGTAAAAGGGGCACCACAGAAACCAATTAATGGGATGTCAGCAGGTTTTGTTTTGATAATTTCGTCAATGACGTCATATATATAATAGAGCTTGGAAGCATCGGCATTGATGATGCTCATTGGATTGCTGATATCTTTAAGAGGTTTTGTAAACTTTGGACCTGCATCAGAAAAGTTAAGTTCCATGCCTAATGACTCAGGAATAACGAGTATGTCGGAAAACAGTATGGCAGCATCCACACCCAAATCATATACAGGCAGGAGTGTAACTTTAGCAGCCAGTTCGGGAGATTTTAGTAATTCGGAAAAGGAATATTGTTCCCGCATTTTCAAATACGAAGGCAGTACACGCCCTGCCTGACGCATAAACCAAACTGGTGGGCGGGTAGTGTCCTCTCCGAAAAGTGTTTTTAAAAATATTGAATTTTTCATATTAGCGTTTTATTTTGCTGATAATTTAATAATATTTCTCAGTTTTATTTATAAGTGGGTATCAGCATTGGATTTATAATAATTTAAGTGCCTGCAGATTTGCTGCAATGACAGTTTCAATATCTTTGTCGGAATGAGCATAGGAGATGAACAGACATTCGTATTGAGAGGGCGCTATATATATTCCATTTTCCAAACATATTTTAAAGTAGTTTGCATATTTTTCTGAATCAGACTTCATGGCTTCATCAAAAGATGTTATTTGTTTTTCGTTGGTAAAGAAGAGCGTCATCATAGAGCCTACGCGGTTTATTAAGCCTTTCACACCTGTTATTTCAAGATTTTTGTAAATGCCTTTTTCAAGTATTTCAGCTTTACGCTCTAATTCTGCATAAAAACCGGGTGTGTCTCTGATAAGTTTAAGCATGGCAATGCCGGCAGCCATAGCCAAAGGGTTTCCTGATAAAGTGCCGGCCTGATAAACTGGTCCTATGGGTGCGAGCATATCCATTATTTCTTTTCTTCCACCATAAGCCCCAACGGGAAGTCCGCCACCAATTATTTTTCCAAGAGTCGTGAGATCGGGCATCACATTGAAATATTCCTGAGCTCCGCCTTTTGCCAGACGAAAGCCGGTAATGACCTCATCGAAAATAAGTAAAGCCCCATATTCATCTGCTATTTCGCGCAATCCCTGAAGAAATCCTTTGGAAGGCAGAACAACACCCATGTTTCCTGCTACAGGCTCTACAATGATGGCTGCTATTTCTTTGCCTTTTTCCCTAAATATTGTTTTAACTGAATCAAGGTTGTTGTATTCAGCAATAAGGGTGTCTTTTGCTGTGCTTGAAGTGACACCCGGACTGTCGGGCAGTCCAAGGGTAATAGCCCCGGAACCGGCTTTGATTAAGAAGCTGTCGCCATGCCCATGATAGTTACCTGCAAATTTCAGGATGCATTCTCTTTTTGTAAAGCCACGTGCCAGCCTTATAGCACTCATGGTGGCTTCAGTACCGGAGTTGACCATTCTGACTTTCTCTATAGAAGGAACCATATCAACTATAAGGCTTGCCATTTCTGTTTCATAAGCCGTAGGTGCGCCATAACTGGTGCCTTTTTGCGCAGCCTCAAAAATAGCCCCTAATATGGTGTCATGTGCATGACCGAAAATCAAAGGTCCCCATGATGATACAAAATCGATGAACTGATTGCCGTCAATGTCTGTTATATATGCCCCTTTGGCTTTACTGATAAAAACAGGGTTTAACTTAACACTTTTGAACGCTCTTACCGGAGAATTTACACCGCCGGGAATTATTTCCTTGGCTTTTTTAAATGCTTCAATACTGTTTGTGAATTGCATAGTATGAAAATATTTTTTATTTAAAACTTCCTTTACTTTATTTTGTTTAAGATATTTGCTGCTTCTACAGCGAAATAAGTAATGATAATATCGGCACCTGCTCTTTTGATAGAAGTAAGTATTTCCATCATCACTCTTTCGCCATCAATCCAATCGTTGGCAGCAGCAGCTTTAACCATAGAGAATTCACCGCTTACATTGTAGGCAGCCACAGGCATTTTGAATTCATTTTTACAACGATAAATAATATCCAAATAACTTAATGCAGGTTTAACCATCACAATGTCTGCTCCTTCGATGATATCTTGTTCAATTTCACGCATGGCTTCATTGCTGTTTGCAGGATTCATTTGATAGGTGGCTCTGTTGCCAAATTTTGGAGCACTTTCAGCAGCTTCTCTGAAAGGGCCATAGAAGCCTGAAGCATATTTTGCAGCATACGACATGATGGGAATTTTTTCAAATTTGTTCAAATCAAGTTGCTCGCGAATCATGGCTACTCTGCCATCCATCATGTCGCTTGGAGCAATCATATCGGCACCTGCTTCTGCCAGGGATACTGCTTGTTTGGCAAGTGTTATCAGGGTCAGATCATTGTCAACATCGCCGTCTATTATAGTACCGCAATGCCCATGAGTGGTGTATTCGCAGTTGCATACATCGGCAATTATATAAAGGTCTTTAATTTCTTTTTTTATGGCTCTGATGGCTTGCTGTACAATGCCATCGTGTTCGCAAGCCACACTGCCGTCTTCATCTTTGTGAGCGGGTATGCCAAAAAGCAGCACAGCTTTGACACCCGATGCATACACTTTTTTACATTCTTCTACAAGGTTTTCGACCGAAAGCTGATAGTTGCCCGGCATTGAATTGATATGGTTTCTAACATTGGTGCCTGAACAGACAAATAAAGGCATGACAAAATCATCAACTGAAAGCTTGGTTTCAGTTACCATTTGTCTTAAAACGCTATTATATCTTAATCTTCTTAATCGTGTTACTGGGAAATTCATAATTTTTTATTTTAAAAGTTTATATTTTTGAGTGAATTAAAGTGCCTAAAGTGCCTAAAGTGAACTAAAGTTTTTGTAATAGGTTAATATTTCTTCACTGAGTCCTTCAACATTTGATTGCCTAGCAGTTAATAATGGTTTTACGCCAGCATTCTCTATAGCAGTAGTAGTTGTAGCACCAATGCTTGCAATCTTCAATAATTTTATATCGCTGGGGTCATAAAATGAACAAAAATTATAAAAAGTTGAGGGGCTGGTAAAAACAATTAAATCATATTTGTTCTGACGTATTAAATCTAATATTGAAAGATCTGCTGTTTTAGGTTTGATTGTTTGATAGACATTGATTCTTTTTACATTATTTTCTTTTGAAAGGCTGTTCATCAATGCATCATCAGCAAGATTGCCCAATGAAAGCAATATGTTTTTATTTTGAGGTCTGCAATCATTATAAAACTGTTTCAGAAAATCTTCGGAAGTGTTACCCGAGCTTATAAAATCAGGAGCATATCCGTAATAGTCAAGTTCAAGCGCCGTCTTACCCCCAATAACAGCTTTTTTTACTGAAGAAGGTAACTCAGTACTTCCTTTAATATCTAATAAATGTTTGAAAAAATTGGCGACCCCGTTTTTACTGGTGAAAAATATCCAATCAAGGGTATCAATAGTGTTTAATAATTCTTTGTCGGCTTCACTTAGCGGAGAAGGAATAATTTCTATCACAGGCAAAGAAATTAACCTGGCACCGTGAGAACTAAGAATATCGGGGAGTGCATCACCGGGTTCAACAGCTCTGGTTGAAATAATTACTTTATCTTTAATAGAGCTTTTTTCGTTCACATCGGGGATGTTGTATCTTCTGATGGCTTCGAGTATGTCTTTACCTCCAGTATCAAAAAGTTTTTTTGCAATAGATGTAGCTGTTTCAATAGCCTGATCTACAGGTACAATAGCAGATTCATTCAAATATTTGCTTCCGCCTATGCTCGAAATGAAGCCTGTAAAATGGAATATCTTATCTTTAATATAACTATAGCTGCCAACAGGGATCTGACAACCACCCTCCAGATTTTTCAGAAAGGCTCGTTCTGCAGCGGTTGTTATCATGGTCTCCTCATCATTAACTTTAGATAGGATGTTTTCAATAAAAGGATTGTTGTCTTTTATTTCTATTGCTATAGCACCCTGTCCGCAAGCTGGAATAATAATATTGGGGTCAATAAGGTCGGTGATAAATTCATCCATGCCTAATCTTTGAAGTCCGGCTGCTGCCATTACCATAACATCGCAATAGCCTTCCTGCATTTTTCTTATACGGGTATTGACATTGCCACGAATTTCAATAATTTTAAAATTTTTATTAATTCGGAGCAGTTGTGCTTTTCTTCTCAAACTGGAAGTGGCAATAATATCATGTGGTGTCAGGTCGCTTAATTTTCTGTTATTGCTGCTGATAACAGCGTCTCTGACATCGCCTCTTTTTAAAACAGCACCCAGTTTTACCCCATCGGGGAATGTTGTAGGCAAGTCTTTCAGACTGTGTACAGCCATGTCTATCTCATCATCAAACATGGCCACTTCAAGTTCTTTTGTAAACAAACCTTTATCCCCTATTTTGGAGAGAGGTACATCAAGTATCTTATCACCTTTTGTTTTGATAATTGTGATCTCAAAAACTATTTCAGGAAAATAAATTTCGAGCTCTTCTTTTACGCGGTTGGCCTGATATAAAGCCAGTTTGCTTCCTCTAGTGCCTATTCTGACAGTTTGCATGATTAATTTAAATTAAACAATTGATTTACAATTTTAATGTATTCTTGTTTTTTGCCATTGTCAGTAATAGATCGGACATTGGTAATTATAGAGCGTATTAATTTATTGGTGAAATGTTCGCCATATTCTGTAACTTTTGAATCATCGGTTTGCTTTCTGCATTTGATAAAACCTTCAATTTCATTTTTGTTTATTTCCTGAAAATAGTCACTGATAATTTGAAAAGTAGGAACCAAACTTCTGGTATGAATCCAGTTGCCAAAATCAATGACGCCTTCATCAATTATCTGTTCTGCTGCGCATATCTCTGCGCGTCTTTTGCCAAAATTTTCTGTTATAACATTGTTTAAATTGTCGATATCGTAAACATATACATTGTCTATTTCAGATACATCGTGTGCAATGTTTCGGGGTACAGACAGGTCAACAAAAAACAAAGGTTTATTTTGGCGCAATTTCATTATATTCTCTACCAATTCTTTTGTTATCAATGGTTTTTTTGAAGCTGTAGAAGAAATAACAATATTATTTTCAACCAATAATTTTTCAAGATTTGAGAAATCTGCAGCCACAGCATTATACTTGCCTGCCAATTCAACAGCATTATTAAGCGTTCTGTTTACTATTGTGAATTGATGGCATCCTTTTGTAATCAGATTCTGAAGTGTCAGTTCGCATGTCTGACCTGCACCAATTAACAATACCGGCTGTGACGATAAATTTTTTAGTTTCTTATTTGCAAGGTCAACAGCGGCATAACTTATAGAAACCGCACCCTTGCTTATAGACGTTTCTGTTCTTACTCTTTTTCCCACTTCAAAAGCTTTATTAAAAAGCCTGATGAGTACAGGACTGATCAAATCGTTACACTCGGAAATGCTGAAAGCATCTTTTACCTGACCCACAATCTGATATTCGCCCAGTGCCATTGAATCTAAGCCCGATACCACATGAAAGAGATGGCGCACAACATCACTGTGCGATTTTCTGTAAAAATGACTGCTCAATGTTTTGTCAACTTTTCTGTAATCAAACAGTGTTTCTTCAAAAATATCAAAAACCGTTTTATTGCCATCGTCTTTAAAATCAATATAGAATTCTGTACGGTTACAGGTTGATAAAACAACTGCTCCATTTATTCCTTTACTTATAAGAAGGCTTACGAATTTTTTTATGTCTTCTTCACAAAATACAAATTTTTCTCTTACCTCAATGGGTGCTGATTTGTGGTTTAAACCGAGAAGCTCAATCATCTGAATAGATTTTTTTATTTATTAATGGCGCAAAACTATGACTCAAATCTGATTAAATTCTGAAGAAAAAATTCAGATTTAAACAATATTTAAATTTCCGATGATTCAAACAGCTAAAAAAAACTTGAAAACATTGTATTAAAAATTTGTAAATAACTAAAAGACAGATTGATAAAAAATAATCAATAATATATTAAGGTGACTTTTTTTGGGATTATGGCAAAGAAGTATCACTATAAAGTTGACAAATGTCAAGGTGGCAAATGTCATTGAAATTGAGGTAAATGAGATGAATTTAGTAAAAAGTTAACCTTTGCATATTTTAAATTTATTGCTAAGATTAACCCCAAAAGAAACTAAAAAATGACATGAGATGTTTACTTGAAATTGCTGAAATCAATAACAAAATGATGCAAGTTATTTTCAAAATCGTAATTTACTTTATAACCATAAACCTCACATATTTTTTGAACTATTGCCAGGCCCAATCCTGTAGATTCGGGATTAGAAGACTGCTTGTTGAATCTTTCAAAAATGGATGCTTTGTCAATTTTGAGCTCACTTCCTGAGTTTGAAATAATAATATTATTTTGAGAAGTTTTAATGATTAAATCTCCACCATTTGTATTATGCCGGATTGCATTTTTAACGAGATTAGAAAATAGTATCTCAGCCAAAAAAGGATTTAATGTCAAAGTTGTAATTTCGTCAAAATGTTTAATGACATTTATTTTCTTATCAAATATCAAATCTTCGAGGTTTTCGAGTTGGCTGTTAATAATTTCTTGAGGATTAATTGATTTTGATTCGGGAAACTGTCTGTTTTCTATTTTGGCAAGTAGCAATAGTGTTTTGTTTAACTTGGATAGCCTGTTTGACGCTTCATAGGCATCAGCAACAGCTTTCAATTGTTTTTCGTCGAGGTTTTGCGACTGGAGTAAGAGCTCCATTTTCATGTTAATAATAGAAAGGGGTGTCTGTATCTCGTGTGAAGCGTTCTCGGTATATTCTTTCATGTTTGAATAATCTTTTTTAATGCGCTCTGTCATGGCTATTAAAACCTTGTTCAAATCATCAAATTCTTTTACATCTGATTCTTTTAGAGAAAATTCGTTATGCAAATTAATATCGTAATTTTTAATTTTTTTTATGGTGTCATAAAAAACATTCCATGAGCGAAGAGATGTATGTCTTACAGTAATAAGCAGTGCTGTAATGATTAGAAAAACCAGTAGGGTCATTATCAGAAATATTCTTACAATAAGATTGTCGGTTTCTTCCAGCGATTTGAAAATTTGTATATAATATTTTGTATTATTAAATTCAGTAATAAAGCACAATTGCCTGAAAGGTACATATTTGCTTTCGTTTTTGACAAAGAAAATGGTGTCGTTGAAGTTTAGTTGAGGCGCCGGAACTTCATTCAGTGGCGTAATAATAACTTTTTCGTTTTGATTTGATGGCGTGTAAACTGATGTATGTACTGAAAGCAACTGGTTAACAATATTGCTTTTTCTTTTTTCCATTTCTGTATTAATATTCTGGTTTACCTGATGTCTTAATAAGAAGTAAAAAGCAATAGTGCCGAACATGAAAACAAACAAAGTAACAGACAAATAATTCAAACTGGTTTTAGTCAATAACTTCATTTGGTTGTATATATGTAATTTAATTTAAAAACCTCAAATCAACTGATATCAAACTTATATCCCACACCATAAACGGTTTTAATATAATCGGTACAGCCTTCCTTAAGTAGCTTTCCTCTTAGGTTTTTAATGTGGGTGTATAAGAAGTCGAATGAATCAGCCATGTCCATATAATCGCCCCATAAATGTTCTGCCAGACCTGATTTGGTAATAACTTTATTCTTATTTGAGACAAAGAAAACCAGCAATTCAAATTCTTTTTTGGTAAGTTTGACTTCTTTATCGTTTACAAATACAGCATGTTCGCTCAGCAATATTTTAATCTCATTATATATGATATGTTCATTGCCATTAAAGTTGATTCTTCGGTTTATTGATTTTAAATGAGCGTTGAGTTCCGCAAGATGAAAGGGTTTGGTGAGATAGTTGTCGGCACCTATTTCAATGCCTTCAATTCTGTTTTCTAATGAGTTTCGTGCAGAAATGATAATAATACCTGATGACTTGGATGCTTTTTTTACATGTCTTATAATATCAAGTCCACTGCCATCAGGTAAATTTATATCAACCACAATACAGTCATAATCGTAAAACTCAAGCTTTTCAATAGCGTCATTAAAGTTATAAACAGCTTCACATATATGACCTTCTTCTGAAAGATATTCAACTACCGAATCAGTTAAACTTTTTTCATCTTCAACAATCAATATTTTCATTTAAACAGAATTCAAAATGAATAATTGCAAATTTAGATATTATTTTTTTTAAGTTAAAAATATTAATTGCTGTATTGAAAATTAAGCCTACTCTTAGAAGTCATTATTCTTATTTTTAGTGATTTTTTTAGGCTTAAAGAGATAAGTCTCTGACAATCAATTCTTCTTTTAGTCCGGCATGTGTCGGGAGAGGCAAATGAAAAAGCCAATATTTACATCCTAATTTTTTAAACTAATTTTTATCGGACACAGATGCATACAGTTTAAATTTATTTGAAATTCGACATTAAAAAATTGATATGTATCAATAAAATACAATTAAACATCAGCAGTTTGCAGTTTTTAGCATCACTTTTTGCCCTCTTTGATGCGTAACTTTGTATTTAGATAGATGCATTTCTTTACCTGTTAAATTTATAAAATAATATATATATGTTTTTTATGCTTTCACCGCTTATTAATAGCGCAAAAACCTCCATTTTATTTTGAATTTATTCAATATTGATTTAAATATAAAAAGCCATGATATTTGATTTTGAAATGCTGAATTTGTTTTACCATGAACTTTCAAAAAAAATTGAAACTGCAAGAGGTATTCTGAAAAAGCCAATGACACTCAGTGAAAAACTTCTTTACAGTCATTTGTATAATAAAAACCTCGAAACGCCATTAGAAAGAGGGGTCAGCTATGTTGAATTTATTCCCGACAGGGTAGCCATGCAGGATGCTACAGCACAAATGGCATTATTACAATTTATGATGGCAGGAAAGGATACAAGTTCGGTACCTGCATCTGTTCATTGCGATCATTTAATCACGGCAAAATCAGGTAATACAGAAGACCTGAGCGTTGCAAAAGTTTCAAATAAAGAAGTTTATGATTTTCTCAGTTCGGTTTGCAATAAATATGGTATAGGTTTTTGGAAACCAGGTGCAGGAATAATCCATCAGATTGTTCTTGAGAATTATGCATTTCCAGGCGGGATGATGATTGGGACTGATTCGCACACACCAAATGCCGGTGGATTAGGGATGATAGCCATTGGGGTTGGTGGAGCTGATGCCGTTGACGTTATGTCGGGTATGGGGTGGGAGTTGAAATTTCCAAAGCTTATTGGTATTAAATTAACAGGTCATTTAAGTGGGTGGGCATCTGCAAAAGATATTGTGTTAAAAATTGCAGGAATGTTAACTGTAAAGGGTGGCACAGGATGTATTATTGAGTATTTCGGAGAAGGTGCTGAAACACTTTCTTGTACCGGAAAGGCAACAATTTGCAATATGGGTGCTGAAATAGGAGCAACCTGCTCAATATTTCCTTACGACGAATCGATGCAACGATATCTTAAAGCAACCGGAAGAGAAAAGGTAGCTGCGCTTGCAGATATTAACAGGGGAAATTTACGTGCAGATAATGAAGTCTATAGAAATCCTGAATTATATTATAATAAAATTATTGAAATCAATCTGTCAGAAGTAGAACCCTTTATTAATGGTCCTTTTACACCCGATCTGGCAACTCCTATATCGAAGATGAAAGAGGTGTCAACTAAAAACAAATGGCCTTTGAAAATTGATGCCGGTTTGATTGGGTCATGTACCAATTCTTCTTACGAAGATATATCCAGAGCGGCTTCTGTTGTAAGTGATGCAATAAATAAGAAACTTATTGTGAAGTCAGCATTTTCAATTACTCCGGGCTCTGAGCAAATACGTTCAATTGCAGAAAGAGATGGCTATTTTGATATTTTTAAGAAAATTGGAGGTAATGTATTTGCAAATGCCTGTGGTCCATGCATTGGTCAGTGGGAAAGAGAAGGTGCAGATAAGCACTTGGTTAATACAATCATTCATTCTTTTAACAGAAATTTTGTAAAGCGTGTTGATGGAAACCCCAACACACATGCTTTTGTGGCTTCACCCGAAATAGTTACAGCTTTGACAATAGCCGGAGATCTTACATTCAATCCACTAACCGACAAACTTATAAATGCTGATGGGCAGGAAGTGATGCTTAACGAGCCCAAGGGATATGAATTGCCTCCTCAAGGCTTTAGTATGGTGGATAATGGTTATCAGAAGCCTGTTGAAGATAATGGAAAAGTTACCATAATTATTGACCCTAAATCAGAAAGACTGCAAAGTTTAACGCCATTTGAAGAGTGGGATGGAGATGATTTTTCAAATCTTGCTTTGTTGATAAAGGCAAAGGGAAAATGCACCACTGATCATATTTCTATGGCAGGTACATGGCTAAAATTCCGTGGCCATCTGGAAAATATATCAAATAATTATATGATTGGCGCTGTCAATTATTTTAACAATAAGAGTAATTCGGTCCTTAATCAGTTTAGATTGAAATATTATACTGTGCCTCAGGTTGCCAAAGAATATAAATCCATCGAACTGGGGTCTGTAGTTGTGGGGGAAGAGAATTTCGGGGAGGGTTCATCGCGTGAGCATGCTGCTATGGAACCCCGCTTTCTGAATGTAAAAGCTGTTATTGTAAAATCATTTGCGCGGATACATGAAACCAATCTTAAAAAGCAGGGAATTCTTGCACTGACTTTCTCAAATAAAGATGACTATGAAAAGATTTTAGAAAGAGACAGAATCAGCATTTTGGGTTTGAAAAATTTTGCATCAGGGAAGCAATTTTCGGTTGTCTTGTATCATATAGATGGGAGTTCGGACTTAATTAAAGTTAAACATACATATAACCAGGCACAGATAAAGTGGTTTAAAGCCGGAAGTGCTCTTAACCTCATTAGAAAATCAAATAAAAACTTAAACAATAAATAAAAATGGAAAAAGAGTTAAGATTTAAAAAAGAAGACCTCATGCAGTTTGTCATCAATTATATGTCGAAATTAGGTGTGCCCGAAAATGATGCAAAAATTGTAGGAGATGTCCTTATATCTGCTGATTTGCGTGGTGTTGAATCTCATGGTTTGTCGCGTTTAGGCTCCTATTATGGAAATAGAATAAGCAAAGATTATATAGATCCTACAACTCCTTATAAAGTTATTTCTGAAACAATAACAACTGCATTAATTGATGGAGGAAATGGGTGCGGTCAGGTTGTGTCTTTCAAAGCTATGCAAATGGCTATAGAAAAAGCTAAGAAGTCGGGATTGGCAGCAATTACAGTTAATAACAGTAATCATTTCGGAATAGCAGGCTTTTACTCAATGATGGCCCTTGAACATGGCATGATAGGCGTGTGCATGACTAATTCACAACCTTTGGTGGTGCCTACTTATGGAAGAACTGCTGTCATGGGTACAAATCCAATCAGTGTTGCTGCGCCTTCTTTAAAAGAATATCCTTATGTGTTGGATATGGCTACCAGTGCAGTCGCTTATGGTAAGATCCAAATTTATGAAAAGAAAAATGAGAAAATTCCTTTGGGATGGGGCATTGATGAGGATGGTCTTGTAACTGACGACCCAACAAAAATAAAACCCGGTGGTCATGGTGCTTTACTTCCTTTGGGAGGAATGGATATTACAGCAGGTTATAAGGGCTATGGATTGGCTTTATTGGTAGAAATATTATGCTCTACACTTTCAGGTGGCAACTATCTGACTCAGGTTGGTACTCCTTCAAAACCAGAACCCACTGGCGTTTCCCATTTCTTTATGGCGATAAATATTGAAGCTTTCAGACCATTAATCGATTTTAAACTGCAAATGGATGATATGATTGATTTATTGAAAAATTCACCATTGGCTATCGACAGAGATGCCATAATTATAGCAGGTCAAAAAGAATTTGAATATGAAAAGTACAATAATGTACATGGGGTGCCTCTTATACAACCAACAGTAAATGAGCTAATTAAGGAAGGTGAAAAGGTCGGCGTTTTATTTCCTTCCAACAAAGTGCTCTAAACAAAATGTGAAACCATTAAGAATTTCTTAATAATTATAACAATTACTAAATGAAAGCAGAAAAGATTTTAATAAATGATGGCAAGTTAACAGTTCCCGATTTTCCAATAGTTCCTTTTATAGAAGGAGATGGGATTGGAGCTGACATCTGGAATGCATCTGTAAGAGTGTTTGATGCCGCAGTTGAAAAAGTGTATGCCGGGCAAAAAAAGGTTTTCTGGAAGGAAGTGATGGCTGGAGAAAAAGCTTATAATAGGCTTGGCAATTGGCTGCCGGAAGAAACATTATCGGCTTTCCGTGAATATCTTGTAGGTATCAAAGGGCCTTTAACCACACCTGTCGGTGGCGGTATGCGTTCACTGAATGTTGCTCTGCGTCAGGAATTGGATTTATATACCTGCTATCGTCCGGTGCGTTATTTCAAAGGTGTACCCAGTCCGGTAATACATCCCGAAAAAGTGAATATGATTATTTTCAGAGAGAATACCGAGGATATATATGCAGGCATTGAATTTATGCATGGAAGTGATGACGCCGAAAAAGTAAAACGCTTTTTAATTGATAAAATGCACGTGCACTCAATCCGATTTCCCGATACTGTTTCTCTGGGAATAAAGCCGGTTTCTCTCGAAGGTTCAGAGCGACTGATAAGGCAAGCAATAAGGCTGGCTATTTTAAGAAAATTGCCATCAGTAACTTTAGTTCATAAAGGAAACATCATGAAGTTTACCGAAGGTGCTTTTATGAAATGGGGCTATGACCTTGCTGAAAGGGAGTTTGCCGACATGGTTTTTACATGGAGACAATACAATAAAATTCTTAAGGAAGCAGGGGAGGATGCAGCCGTTGAAGCTCTTAACAATGCTGAAAAAACAGAAAAAATTGTAATTAAAGATGTTATTGCAGATGCTTTTCTTCAGCAGATACTTACCCGTCCGGCTGATTATTCGGTTATTGCTACTCTTAACCTTAATGGTGATTACATCTCTGATGCATTGGCAGCCATTGTTGGCGGTATCGGCATAGCGCCTGGTGCTAACATCAATTATGAAACAGGTCACGCTATTTTTGAAGCCACTCATGGCACAGCTCCTAAATATGCCGGACTTGATAAAGTTAATCCCGGCTCTGTGATTCTATCAGGTGCTTTAATGTTCGAATATATGGGTTGGTTTAATGTTGCCAATCTGATATATGATGGCATGGAGAAAACGATACAGCAAAAGAAAGTCACTTACGATTTCCATCGCCTGATGGATAATGCCATACTTTTAAAAACCTCTGAATTTGCAGATGCAATAATTTCAAATATGTAATTAATTAAAAATAAATATTATGGAAACTAAAAATTTTATTTCAGGCATAGAGGAATCAGTAAGAAAAGCCTGCCTTATTGATAAAGAAAATTTTGAAAAATTCGACGTGAAAAAGGGTTTGAGAAATAAAGACAAAACGGGCGTTCTTGCAGGTCTGACAAATATAGGCGATGTTGTTGGCTATAAAAAAGAGGGCGACAGGGTACTGCCGGTTCCGGGAAGATTGGTTTATAGGGGTATTGAAATTGAAGATTTGGTAAATGGGTTCAGATCCGACGAACGCCATGGATTTGACGAGACAGTGTTTTTATTGCTGACAGGGAAACTTCCTTCAAAAGAAGAACTGTTCAAGTTTACAGCTTATATGACACAGTTGAGAAGATTGCCCGATTCATTTATAAAAAACATGATATTAACAATGAAAGGGAAAGATGTTTTGAATATGCTGGCCCGTTCAATTCTCGGACTTTATACTTTAGATCCCAGGCCCGATGAAATATCTTTAAAAAATATGATAGAGCAATCATTAAACCTGATTGCCAAATTTCCTACAATTATTGCTTATTCGTATCAGGCTATGAGTCATGCATATCAGGGTAAAACCTTATCAATACGCCACCCGAGTACTGTGATGTGCACAGCTGAAAATTTTCTTTATCTGGTAAAAGGGGGAGATTCGCGTTATACCAAGTTGGAAGTCGATTTGCTCGATCTTGCATTGGTGTTGCATGCGGAGCATGGCGGAGGTAATAATTCAACATTTACTATAAGGGTTACAAGCTCATCAGAAACAGATATTTATTCGTCATTAACTGCTGCTATTGGCTCATTAAAGGGTCCTTTGCACGGTGGTGCCAATCTGAAAGTTCTCGAAATGATGGATGATATGACCAGTAATGTTTCTAACTGGAAAGATGAAAAAGAAGTTGAAGCATATATTATTAAAATACTGAATAAAAAAGCCAATGATTTTACAGGCAAAATTTATGGTATTGGTCATGCTGTTTACACTGTCTCCGATCCAAGAGCCATCCTTTTAAGAGAAAGAGCAAGAGATCTGGCCATTGAAAAAAATAAAATTGATGAATTTGAACTTTATGAGCTTGTTGAGAAATTAGCTCCCGAAATTTTCTATAATTTTAAAGGCAGCAGCCCCGATGCAAAAGTGTGTATCAATGTCGATTTTTACTCTGGTTTTGTTTACTCCTGCCTGGGCATACCCAAAGAATTATTCACGCCATTATTTGCTATGGCAAGAGTTGCCGGCTGGTGTGCACATCGTATAGAAGAACTTACTTCGCCGGCGAAGCGCATTATACGTCCGGCATACAAGGGGGTTTACCCCAAACAGGAATATGTTCCATTATTAAATAGATAAAAAAATAAATTATTATTAATTATTATAAAGACTAAAATTATGAAAAAGTTTTGTGATGAAATTTTAGATGAAGCTTACGAGCTTGTAATGAATGGCGATCTCAGAGAAGCTGTTGATCTATTTGAAAAAAAATTGATCGATTTTCCTGATAATAAACGCATTTTAATGGAAATAGCAAGTTTGTATTACATACTTGGCGAAATGAATAAGTGCATTGGCATTTACAAACAAGTATTGCAGCTTAAACCCGACAGTTATTTTGTTAATTACAGAATGGGTGTTGCAATGTATCGGGCAACTTATTTTATGCAAGCCGTTGAGGTATTTACTAAGATTATTGAATCAGATAAATTTATGCCCATGACTTATATTTGGTTAGGACTTAGTTATTATCATTTGGGAAAAGCAGAAAAGAGTATTGAGTGTTACAGGAAATTTCTTGATTTATGTCCTGATACTGCTATGGCCAACTACTATTTGGGCATTGCTCTTAAATCCTCTGGCAATTATGAAGAATCATTACCACTTTTTGAGAAGCTCGTTGATACCAACAATACGCATGTTTCAGCCCATTATTATCTGGGACGTACCTATATGAACACTTTTAAATATGATCTGGCAAAGGAAGAGTTCAAGAAAGTTTTAAAGTTAGATCCACTTAATAACAGTGCTCAGGAAATGTTTAATTATATAAGCGATGATTATTCCTTCTAATTAAATATTTATCGGCTTTTGAAATTTAAATAATAATATTGGCAATGCATGAAAATGAAAAGAATTATAAAAGATATTTATTAAGAAACGAACAATACAAAGAGCAGACTCAGGGCTTAGAAGCAAAAAAAAAACAATATCTTAAAAGCAAACTTACAGCTAGTGAGAGGTTAGATATTCTTTTTGATAAAGACACATTTTTTGAAATAGATAAATTTGTACTGCCTATTAAACCCGATTTTGGTAAGGAATCATTAGCTTATGGTGATGGTGTACTTACCGGAGTAGGAATGATTATGGGTCGTCAGGTTTTTGTTTTTGCACAGGATTTCAACATCTTAGGCGGATCTTTGGGATTTACGCATGCCAGGAAAATCCAGAAAGTTCAGGATATGGCATTGAAAACAGGTTCACCTATAGTAGGACTTATAGATTCTGGTGGTGCTAAGATACAGGATGGTATTACTAGCTTAGGAGGATATGCGGGGATTTTTCATCGCAATGTACAGTCATCAGGTGTCATTCCTCAGATTTCTGTCGTTATGGGACCTGCTGCCGGTGGTGCTGTTTACTCTCCCGCACTTACCGATTTTGTTTTTATGACTGACAAAACAAGTTATATGTTTGTTACAGGTCCTAACGTCGTAAAAGAAGTACTCAACGAAGAAGTTACTTCTGAAGAACTCGGTGGTGCAATGGTACATGCCAAGAACAGTGGTGTTGCTCAATTTGTTTACGAAGATGAAGAAAGCACTTTAAAAGGAGTTCGAAAACTTTTATCTTTCCTTCCTTCCAACAATTTGGAAAATCCTCCTTATGTTAAAACAAAAGATGTTCATAACAGAATTGAAGAAAAATTAAGAGATATTATTCCTTCTGATCCAAACAAATCATATGATGTCAAAACTGTGATTGAACTCATCATAGATGATGGAAGATTTTTTGAAGTGTCTATGCATTTTGCGCAGAATATAGTTGTCGGATTTGCCCGTATGAATGGAAATACTATAGGTATTGTAGCCAATCAGCCTAAAGTACTTGCTGGAACACTTGATATAGCTTCTTCTATGAAAGCTGCGAGATTTGTCAGATATTGTGATTGTTTTAACATTCCAATTCTGGCTATTGAGGATGTGCCTGGTTTTATGCCCGGAATCGATCAGGAACATAACGGAATAATCAAGCATGGGGCTAAACTTCTTTATGCTTTTAGCGAAGCCACGGTGCCAAGAATAACTCTTATTCTGCGTAAAGCTTACGGAGGTGCTTATTGTGTTATGAACTCTAAAGATATTGGCAGTGATTTCAATTTTGCATGGCCTACAGGTGAGATTGCTGTAATGGGCCCTGAAGGCGCAGTAATAATAATTTATAAACGCGAACTTGCTGCCACTGAAGACCCTGCGAAACTTAAAAAAGAACTAGTTGAAAAATACAGAAGCGAAACAACTAATCCTTTTGTTGCTGAAGAAAAAGGATTTATTGATGAAGTTATTGACCCTGCTGAAACAAGAAATAAACTTATTCTTGCTTTTGAAATTACCCGTAATAAAGCTGTAATAAAACCCGCACGAAAACATGGTAATATTCCTCTTTAATCTAATTTTTTCAATATAACTTTATACTTAGAATGTAAATATGAAAATAAAAGAAGACCTCAAGTTCAAATCATTATTAATTGCAAATAGGGGGGAGATAGCAATCAGAATTATTTCTAGTGCAAGAAAACTTGGTGTTTCTACATTTGTATTGAAAACTGCAAAAGAACCCAAAGCTCTTTATTTAAAACATGCAGACCGGATCATTGACTTATCTGAAAACAATAATGGAATAAATGAATTTCTTGATGTAGAATTAATAATTGGTATAGCCAAACAATATGAAATTGATGCAATACATCCGGGATATGGTTTTCTTGCAGAAAACGCTATGTTTGCCGAACGCTGTGCTTTGGAAAATATTTGTTTTATCGGACCTACCCATGATGTTATACATAAAATGGGCAATAAAACCATTGCCAAAGAAATTGCCATAAAAAATAAAATACCTGTAGTTGGCGGCAGTAATGGTGCAGTTAAATCAATTGTTGACGCTTTACAAGTTACATCAGAAATAGGATTTCCTGTAATAATCAAAGCTTCATCGGGAGGTGGCGGTAGAGGAATGCGCATTGTAACCAATGCCGATGAAATGGAAAAACTTTATAATCTCGCTTCGGTTGAAGCCGGAAAAGCATTCAATGATTCATCTGTCTTTATTGAAAAATATATCAGAAATCCAAAACATATCGAGTTTCAGATTTTAGCTGACGAACATGGAAATGTTGTGCATTTGGGTGAACGTGATTGTTCCATACAAAGGAAACATCAGAAACTTATTGAGGAAGCTCCTGCAGCTGTTTTAAACTCATCATTGCGAAAGAAAATGGGTGATGCTGCAATAAAAATTGCTAAAGCGGTCAAATACACTAATGCAGGTACAGTTGAATTTTTGTTAGATGAAAATCTCGATTTTTATTTTATGGAAATGAATACAAGGATACAAGTTGAACATCCTGTCACTGAAGCTATTACAGGTTTAGATCTCATAGAATGGCAATTTAGAATAGCATCCGGACATAAACTGTCTTTTACGCAGGATGAAATAAAATTAGCGGGATGTGCTATTGAATTCAGAATTAATGCGGAAGATGTAGAATCAAACTTTTCACCTAATCAGGGCACAATAAATAGAATAAATTTTCCTAATGGGAAATACATTAGGATAGATACTGGTGTAGAAAATGGCTCTGTAGTTACACCTTACTTTGACTCCATGATTGTCAAAATTATTGTCACCGGATCAAACAGGTTGAAAGCACTTGCAAATGCCCGAACTGCTTTAAATAAGTTTATGATTGAAGGTGTCAAAACTACTGTCCCTTTTTTCAAAGCAGTTTTAAATAATGAAAAATTTTTAACAGGAAATTATAATACTTCATTTATTGAAAAAGAAATGACTGTGTACAGTTACAAGGAAGAAAACGAAGAGATGGTTGCTGCTTTATTTGCTGCAATGGATTTTTATAAAGATGAGAAATTGGAAAATGAATCATACATTGATTATAAAAAAGGGAAAAATTTATCACCATGGTTATTTAATAACCGTTTGAAATAAACAAAAATTTTAAAATTATGCAGGATCATTTCAAAAGAGAAAACAGAGAAAAGTATTCTTATATAGCTTGTAGTCCTGAGGATGTGAGGAATGTTTTTGAATTTGTATTTTATACCGCAGGAAAAACAGAGATAAATAGAAAGTTCTCAGACATAAGAATTGAAGAGAATTCAGGTGGGTTTTTAATGGTATATGTCAATAAAAAGTGTTATCAGGTAGAAATAATTGAAAAGAATCAGAATAACTATCAGGTGAGGGTGAACGGAAATAATTATAACTATTCGATTGAAACAAAATTGTCGTACAAAAGGAAAAAAAATTTAAACAGAAATATATCCGAAACCACAAAACATAATTTGCTTGCACCCATGCCAGGAAAAATTGTTGATATTCTGAGTTCCGAAAATCTTGTAGTAAAAAAAGGCGATTCTTTGATAATACTTGAAGCTATGAAAATGCAGAATGAAATTTTAGCTTCTGCCAACAGCAAACTTATAAAGATACATGTCTCAATAGGTGATGTGGTGAATAAGGGTGACTTACTTATGAGTTTCGAATAAATTTGTAAAAAATATTTAAAATCAAGTCGAAAGGGATAATTGGTACTAAGAAGTTTTTTATCATAATTTCAAAACAAACCCTTTCAAAAATTCATAGGCAGCAATCATATTCTCTTCAGCTTTTAGCGTTAGTTCTTCTTTAAAGTCGAACTCATAAGCTTTTATGTGCAGTACATATGTTTCGGGTGTTTTATTATATATTTTTCTGCACAGGTCAAGGACAAAAGAAGTTGATACTGCGTGCATGGTAAATTCGATAGTGGCATCATTAGGTTCTACTTTCTCTAATTTATAGGTGTCAAGATCCTCCACCACCGATGCATCTACAAAAATAACCGTATCATAATTGGCAATTGTTGCAGCATCTTCTATATTAAGCTGGTAATTACAATCTGTTGAAATATGAGACAGCTTTTCCTTTTCAGTCCAGGCTTCTACAAGTTGAACAAAGCGTTCTCCAATGCCATCATCTTGCCTGCCAGGGTTTCCATAACCATAAATGAGTGTTTGCATTTTTTAAGTTTTTCACAAAGATATGTGAAATTCGTTTAGACTCTTTAAAAAATAAAAATACCATGTAATTTGAAACTTTAGTTTTCAATTTGCAATATTATTTGTATTTGTATAAAAAAAACCCGCTATTAAGACGGGTTTTTTTATTTATTACAATAAATGTGAATTACGACTTGTAATTATCAATGACATCACCGTTTGCGTTGTACAGTTTAATATCCAAAGGCATTTTGCCTAAAGCATGTGTTGCACAGCTCAAACACGGGTCATAAGCTCTGATAGCAATTTCAACTGCATTTTTCATAGGTTCAGTAATTGTTGCCTGACCATTCATCATGTTCTTAGCCACAAAATTGACAGATTGATTCATAGGCTCATTGTTATTTGTTGTAGAAACAATAAGGTTGGCCATTTCAATCTGATCATTATTGTCTATTCTGTAGTGATGGAACAAAGTGCCACGTGGAGCTTCAATCAAACCAACACCTTCTTTTTGTTTTGTGCCTTTTACCACGAGATCGTCTTTTTGCAAATCAGGGTCATTGAGTAAATCTTTAATAACCTCAGCAGAGTGTAACAATTCAATTAAGCGTGCCCAATGTGTATGCAAACAATAATTGTTGGGTTTGCCATTAGTATGTGCTTTATAAATTTCAAACTCTTTCTGTGCCATTGGAGTAGGAATAAAATCGCAGGTATTTAAACGTGCCAGTGGACCTACGCGATACCAACCTTTTTCTTTACCTATGCTCTTGAGGTAAGGGAATTTCATATAACTCCATGATTTTACTTCTTCTTCGATGTAGTTGAAATAATCTTGGTAATCAACATCATTGAGAATTCTGTTGCCGTTTGTGTCAACTGCGCGCAATACACCATGATACAAATCCATAGCACCGTCTTTTCTGACAAGGCTCAAGTGGTTTGATGGGAAGTAAGCAAAATTGTCAACGAAATCGCGGTTTTTCATGTAATAACCTTTGAAGAATTGGAGCGCGCCATCTGCCCATGCAACCATCTGGTCTATGTTCAGGGGACCTTCACCTTTTAATAATGAATCGCGTTCTGCAATGGTCAGATTTTTATTAATACCGCCGGGTATTGCACCTGTGCCATGAACTTTTTTACCGGCTGTGAGGGCGATAATTTCCTGTCCGTATTTACGCATTAACACACCTTGTGTAGCTAATTCGGGGAAATTGATAGCCACTCCGATAACGTTACGAATAGCTGGGTCAGCATCATAACCTAATAAGAAATCGGGAGATGCCAAGTGGAAGAAATGCAATGCATGTGATTGGAACATCTGTCCGTAGTGCATTAATCTTCTCATTTTTTCTCCGGTAGCTGTTAAGCCATGACCGGTTCCTGCGCCAACAATTACATCAAGTGCTTTAGCAGCAGCGAGGTGGTGACTTACAGGGCATATTCCGCATAAACGTTGAACGAGTACAGGGGCTTCCCAGTAGGGGCGACCTTGCACAAAGCGTTCAAATCCGCGAAATTCAACAATATGAAGACGGGTTTGTGCCACGTTCATATTATCATCAAGGTGAATTGTCACTTTTCCATGACCTTCAACTCGGGTTACAGGTTCTATAGTTACTTTTTGTGCCATTATATTTTACTTTTTAGATTAATCAAATTTAACTAATTCATAAGGTATATTTAAATTGTCGCCGGTTACTAATGCAACAACAGCAGCCCATATAAGGTCAGCTTTTGGAGGACAACCGGGCAGATAGTAATCTATCTTTACAATTTCGTGACAAGGATATACCTTATCTAAAATCATTGGAAGCTCTTCGTCATTGGGCATTATCTTTTCTGCATTTAAGCCAACAGTTGGTCCGTTGAGATATGCTTCATCCAGGCATTCCTTTACAGGAATACCATTACGCATAGCCGGTAAACCTCCCATGATGGCACACTCGCCTAATGAAATGAGAATTTTACAGTTTTTACGGAATTCTTTTAATACATGAACGTTTTCGCTGTTGCAGCATCCACCTTCAATAATTCCTATGTCGCATTGTTTTGTAAAAGTCTTGATATCATCAATTGGAGATTTGTTAAACTCAACCAATTCAAAAAGTTGTAATATTCTAGCATCAATATCGAGTATTGACATGTGACATCCGAAGCATCCTGCCAGGGAAGTTGTTGCTACTATAGGTTTACTCATTTTATTTCCTCCTTTTTTATTGATGATTATTTTCAATGTTGGAACCAATTGGCATGAAGTCAAATTTCCTTTTTCCAATCGGTGTAATGAAACCTACTTCTTTGCGAAGTATAGCTCCTACCGGACAAATATCCATAGCTTTCTGAGCTGTTTCGTCGCTCATGTTAGCAGCAAGTTTTTTGTCTATGTTTATTTGGAGGGTTTTGCCTCTGCCTTTAAAAGCAAAAATATTTTTACCTTCATTATCTTTAATCACGCGTACGCAACGTTTGCAGAAAATGCAACGATTTTTTTCCAAAAAGATTTTTGGAGTTGTAGCATCCATATCTCTGCGTTCGAATGCGTATGGGAAACGTGGTACCATCATTTGGTATTTGTATCCCAAGCCCTGAAGATCGCAATTTCCACTTTTTTCGCATGAAGGGCAGAAGTGATTTCCTTCTACAAATAGCATTTCTACTATTGCCTTACGGATATCAAGTAATTCTGCTGAGTTGTTTTCAACAGACATACCTTCTTCAACCGGAGTTGTACATGCAGCCATGTTACGGCCATTAACCTTAACGGTGCAGATTCTGCAAGAACCGGCCGGAACCAGATCTCTCATGTGGCAAAGCACAGGAATATAAACGCTGTTGTCTGCTGCTGCATCAACTAAAAGCTGACCTTTATTGCATTGACATTCTTTGCCGTCTATTGTGAATTTTACTGTTTCACTCATTTTAATATATTTATTTTTTGTTAATAACTAAATAAAAATTACTCATGAATTATGGGTGAACGACCCACTACTTTGCATGAATCAACCACTGCTTTACTCATATCAAAATCACTTTGATAATCAGTGTCTTTAACTCTTGCAACATACAATTCTCTAAAGTTTTTGATGGTTGTAGTGATTGGGTTTGATGAGGTTTGACCTAATCCACAACGGGTTGTTTTACGCAAAATCTCGCTCCATGCAAGCATATCGTCTATATCTTTACTGATACCGTGACCTTCAACAACTTTCTCTATTGAATTTTTCAGTATCATATTGAAAGAACGACAAGTAACGCATGAACCACATGATTCATCAGCAAAGAAATCCATAAAATTTAAAACCACGTCTTTCAGGATGTCGCGTTTTTTACCTATCACTATCATTGAACCTCCTGTTGGAAGATCTTCAAGAGCAATTTTACGGTCGAACTGACTGGGTGGTAAGCATATGCCTGATGGGCCTGCAACCTGAACAGCTTGTACATCTTCTGCACCAACCATTTCAAGCATGTCTTTAATGCTCATGCCCCATGCAATTTCATAAACGCCTGGTAATTTGCAATCGCCTGAGATGCTTAATAATTTTGTGCCGGCTGATTCTTGTGTGCCTATTGCTTTGTACCACGCACTGCCTTTGTCAATTATTTTAACTGCTGAACAGAATGTTTCAACATTATTTATAATTGTGGGCTTGTTTTTATATCCTTTTTGTACTGGGAATGGAGGACGATTACGTGGTTCGCCGCGTTTTCCTTCTGCTGATTCTATCAAAGCAGATTCTTCACCGCAAACATAAGCACCGGCACCAAACTGAACCCTGATGTCGAAATCGAACCCTTTTCCGCAGATATTTTTTCCTAAAACATTTTTACTTCTGAGTTCATCAAGAACACTTTCCATGTAAGCTTTCAGATAAACATATTCATTTCTGAGGTACAAAATACCTTCTTTTGCACCAATGGCATATCCACCTATGGCCATGCCTTCAAATATCATGTGCGCACGTTCGGTAAGCAATACCCTGTCTTTAAATGTACCTGGTTCGCCTTCATCTGCATTACACAATACATAGTGATCACCTGTTTCACGTGAACAGAAATCCCATTTCATTCCTGTTGGGAAACCTGCACCACCACGACCACGAAGGTTTGATTCTTTAATCTCAGCTATGACTGCTTTGTTTTCCATGCCTAATGCCTTGGCTAAAGCTACACCAACAGCGTATTCGCCTAATGTAACCTGACCAGCTTTGCGAATATTGTTCTTAACCATCGATTTGATGAGTGGGTGAGCATTTCTGCCATCGCCATAAACATTGTACATTTCACTTACTGCTTTGCCCATGCGCATATCAGCAACTATCTGGCGCACTTTTTCACGGTTAAGCTCAGTAAATACGACTGAATTGATTAAAGCAGCCGGCTCCTGATCACTCATGCCGATACATGCTGTGTACTTAAGGCTGATGAGGCCGTCAGCAGTTTTTTCACCGAATTTTACACCTGTTTGTTTTTCAAACTCATCTACTACATCAGCCATTCCCATCATGCACGAAACAACACTGTTGTTTACATACACTGAATACTTACCAACAGGTTGACAAGTGAAAAAGTGATAGAACGAACGGGTTTGAACTACATCAACTTCAGAAATTTTTAATTCTGACGCGATAATGGTTACTACTTCATTGGAAACACAGCCGAATTCAGCCTGGACTTTTAATAAAATGTCCATCAACCGACGCGGGTCTTTCTCAAAGGTTTCAACAATATTCAAAATTTTGTCTTTCATATATTTGTTTTAAAATTAGTTGTCTGTTAATGCTTTGTGTTTCTTTATAGTTAATCGTTTTATTCTATTATCTCTGTGATATGATTTTAAAAATTTCACATGCAATATTATACATAATCACAAAAATAAAACATGACAAATATCATATAAAAATATGAATTATATCATTTATATTTATGATTTATCTTAAATCAGTAAATCCTTAAAATTTGACTAGAATGCAATGCGGTAGAGGCCTTCGGGATCAATTATTGTAATTTTTCGACCTGTTATTGTAATAAGTTTTTCTTTCTTAAATTCTGAAAGAAGTCTTATGACACTTTCAGTGGCAGTGCCCACCAAACTGGCCATATCTTGTCTTGATAAAGTAATTTCGGTATAGGGTTTTTTCAGGTCTTTTCCTTCTGGCTTGAAAATAAAATTCAAATTGTAAAGGGTCTCGGCCAATCTTTCTCTGATGGGCTTCTGTGCAAGTGAAGTGATTTTTTCATTGGCTTCATCAAGCAATTTGCTTAATTGGGTAATTACATCTACCAGCAGATAATTATATTTATTTAAAAGCGACTGGAAATCTTGCTTGCTGATAAAACATATTTGTGAATCTTCTATGGTAACAGCCGTAGACGAATAATTTCTTTCAGAAAAAAACGATCTGATACCAATAATTTCACCGGGTAAAACAAATCTTACTATTTGTTCTTTTCCATAGGAGCCTGTTTTAAAAATTTTTATTTTGCCTGACCCAAGACAAAATATGCCATTGGGTTTTGTACCCTGGGTAAAAACAGCGCTTCCTTTTTTGTATTTGTAAGAATCTTTTTTCTCATTTAAAGCCGATAAATCCTCTTTATCAAGCTTGGTAAATAAGGTTTTTGAAAAGCATGTACAGTTTAAGCAGTTTTGCCTAATCATGATAAATTATTTAAATCTTTGTAAAAATAATAATTTTTATCATTGCTTTTATTCGCATACTTATTTTTAAAGCATGGGCTTGTTTTTTTCTGTTTTATAAAATACAAAATCCACTTTTTCTGTTGTAATAATACAGCCATTTTAAATTATTCTAATTATAAGGTTACCCAAATAAACGGCAGCAAGACCCAGAAAAACACTGAGACTTGTATAAAGGGCAAAATAGAGAAAATTACCGTCTTTAAGTAATGAAAAGTTTTCGTTGGCAAATGATGAGAAAGTCGTAAATCCGCCACAAAAGCCCACTGTTAAAAATAAACGCCACTCATTGTTGAGAAAGTTGCTCCTTTCAGAAATCCCATATAACATGCCTATTAAAAAACAACCCAGTATGTTTACCATAAAAGTACCAAAAGGAAATATAGAAATAATGGTATTCTGAACAAAGCGGGTTGTCAGAAAACGGGATACCCCCCCTATAAAACTTCCTGAACCGATAATTAGAATAAGTCGAAACATAATTTACTGATTTATACTTTAAAAAACATATAAAATTAAAGTAGGAGTCATCAGCTTTTTATAGCGGTTAATGGCTAACCCCATAGCCCGATGTAAAAGTATAAAATTATTTTTAAATTTTATAAAAAGAACATTACTTTTGCTCATATCAAAAAAGTATATATAAATACTATATGGACACATTCAGACACAAAGGATTAAGAAAGAAGCTGGTTGAAACATTAAAAGAAAAGGGAATTAAGGACGAGAATGTATTAAAAGCCATTGAAAATGTGCCACGTCATTTGTTCATGGATTCTTCTTTTGTCGAATTTGCTTACAAAGACAGTGCTTTCCCCATAGCAGCAGGCCAAACCATTTCACAGCCATATACCGTTGCTTATCAGACAACACTTTTAGAAGTTAAATGGGGCGAAAAAGTTTTAGAAATTGGCACCGGCTCGGGATATCAGGCCTGTGTGTTGTGTGAAATGGGGGCAAAGGTTTTCTCTATTGAAAGACAAGAGCTGCTCTTTAAGCAGACCAAAACCCTTTTAACAAAAATAGGCTATACCCCAAAATTATTTTTTGGAGATGGCTATGCCGGTTTGCCCACATTTGCTCCTTTTAATAAAATAATTATTACAGCAGCTGCTCCCGAAATTCCCCAAAAATTAATTGAACAGTTGAAACCTGGTGGCATAATGGTAATCCCTCTTAATGCTGAGAAAGGAGACTTTCAAATCATGAAAAAAATCATTAAATTAGCTGATGGTGAATTAGATATTAAAGAGTATGAATATTTCCGTTTTGTTCCCTTACTTCAGAATAAGTCTTTTGAAGGATTTAATGAGATATAAAATTTGTATTTGCAGATGAAAAAGCTAATTTTGCTACTAATCATATTAGTACCGGCTCTGGTAAAAGCACAGCAATATGTGCCTTTCCCTGATAGTAATGCCATTTGGAGCGAATTTGCAAACCCGGGATATTCAAGCCAGACTTTAATGGGACATTATTTGTTAATTATTAAAAACAAAGATACTTTAGTAAATAATGAAAGTTTTTACCAGTTATTTTTTAGTTTGCTTGATACCACTTTTGGCATTGATACATCATTAAAGTATTGCGGAGCATATAGAGAAGAAAATAAAAAGATATATTATCTGCCCAAAGATTCATTAAATGAATTTATTCTTTATGATTTTACACTTAATTTAGGTGATACTTTTAAGTATATTTATAAACTAAACTATCCTAATTATAGCTGGAGTCAAAACCAACCTGATTCACTCATAGTTTCATCCGTTGATTCGATTTTAATAGAAAATGGCAGTTACAGGCGGCAATTGGGTTTTTCGAAATGGGGTAACAATGGGCAGCAAGGTTCAATGGGCAATATACGATGGATTGAAGGTATTGGCAACAATAAAGGATTGCTTTTTCCTATTGCTGATCAGCCTACGAATGGTTCAGATAATTTTTTGGGGTGTGTAACTCAAAATAGCCAAGAAATCTATTTTTCACCTTCGATATATTTTAATAATTGTTATCTTTCCATAATTGTTGATGGTAATATCAACATGACATTGCCGGAAATTAATATTTACCCTAATCCAATATCGGAAACAGGTATTATTCAATTTAGGAATAACGAAGACGACTTATATCAAGAACTTGTAATATCAGATGTTTTAGGAAGATATATTAGGACTTTTTGTGTTAAAGAGAAAAATGAAATACAAATTTCAAGAGATGATTTTAACAAAGGACTTTATTTTGTAAAATTAATTACAAAAAAAGGAGAATATTTTATTAAAAAATTAATAATTCAATAACAACGAATAAAGATTTAAAGGATATTTAGTTTTGAAAAATTACAGAACTTGAAATTTTTATTTTTCGTACCTTTTCTCCAAAACAAATCCTTCGAAGGCTTCGATGAAAAATAAATAACCCGTTCTTTCAACTTTAAGTACTTTAGGTGGTACACTGAGCGCAGCCGAAGTGCACTTTAGGCACTTCAAACTTCCTCTATCCGTCAGGTCTTTACTTCTGATTCCGATAGCTATCGGAACGATATTCGTTAATCAGTGTTCGATATTCCCCGCTGCTGCCGTCAGGCTCTTTAACTATATGTACTCCCAACTCTAAGTACTCCCAACTTCCTCCCTACTCTTTATGCTTACTGTCAATTATTATCGTAACAGGACCATCATTTACAAGCTCAACCTGCATCATGGCGCCAAATATTCCTGTTTGAATTTTTTTATTAGTTTCTGCTTCGATTTGTTTTAAAAAATCATTATACATGATTAATGCTTTCTGGGGTGGGGCTGCTTTGATGTATGAAGGTCTGTTGCCTTTTTTTGTGCTGGCATGCAGAGTAAACTGACTGACTGCAAGAATATCACCTCCAACATCCATTACCGATAAATTCATAACTTCATCTTTATCGGGAAAAATACGCAAACGGGCAATCTTGCCACACATCCACTCTATGTCTTCTGCATTATCGTCGGCTTCAAAGCCAACCAATAACAGCAGCCCTTTGTTTATTTTACCTGTAATGTTTTCAGCTACTGTCACTGATGCCTTAGTAACCCTTTGTATGACAACACGCATGAGAAATTGTTTAAAATAAAATTATTTTTTTATTCTGAAGTTTTTCCTATATATAATATTTTCTATTTTCTATTTTCTATTTCAATATTAACTTCTGTCCGGGCTGAATCTTATCACTGTTTAGCTTATTGAGTTCTTTGATTTTATCTGCTGTTGTGTGATTCTTCTTAGCTATAGCATAGAGGTTGTCTCCTTTTCTGACAGTGTAATTTTTGGGATTGGTTTTTTGTGAAGGTTGATTCACTGCTTTCTTTTCAGGTTTGTTTACAGTGTCTTTAATGTTGTTTAAATCCTTAACGTTTTTATTTACTGCAAGCTGAGGTTTTGTCGCAGGTATTTGTTTGGAATTAACAATTAATACCTGATCGGGCCTTATCTTGTCGCTTTTCAGATGGTTAAGTTCTTTTATTTTTTCTACTGTGGTGTTGTTTTTTTTAGCAATAGCAAACAATGTTTCGCCTTTTTTAACTGTGTAGGTGACAGATGAATAATTTTGAGGTGTTTGCTTTTGCCCAATACTATCTGTGGGTTCTAAACTGTCTGTTTGCGCAAGCAGGAGGGAGTCTTCTTCACCGGGCAAGGGCATCTTAAAATCAGCCCAAATGGAATCAATAATATTTTCACCAAGCAGTCTTTTAGCACCTATAAACCGAATTCTATAATAATCGGAATAGGTAAAATCGTAAGTGACCCCTTTTCTGGTAGAGGCATGTATAAAACGTATCGCACTGTCATTTTTTTCAACTACCAAGCCTACATGGCCTATATGTGGGTCTCTGCTGTTGCGCCCTTTGAAGAAAACAAGATCACCTTTTTTGATGTCTTTTACTTCTAAAGGCATGCCTTTTAAAGCCTGATTACGGGCTCCATTTGGCAAATTCATGCCAAACTTTGAAAAAACATAGAAAATAAACCCCGAACAATCAAATCCGCTTTTTGTCTTGCCACCGGCTCTGTACCTTATGCCTAGATGCTTTTCAGCAAAACAGATGATAGAATCTATCATTTGATCATAGTTGATTTTTAAAACCGTATCAGCTTTTATCGTGTCAACTCCTATATTGGCTTTAGAAATGGATATTGGCTCATTATTTTTTTGACTGAAACAAAAAAAAGCAAATAATACTAAAGCAATGATGAATAAAGACTTGCAAATATGTTTACTGTAAAATGCCATGAGCTTGGTTTTCAATCCTTCAATATTAAGAGAGTGCCTGATTAACTTGAGAAGCTTTCTCAATAATTACTTCATATTCTTCAGGACTGAGGTCATTATAGAAAAAGTTAACAGGATTGATAGGTTTCCCATTTTTTAAAACTTCATAGTGCAAATGCGGTCCCACAGATAATCCTGTTGAACCGACAAATCCGATAATCTCACCCCTGCTTACTTTCTGTCCCGGTCTGACATTCATTTTACTCATGTGGGCGTACAAGGTCTGGTAACCATAACCATGGTCAATAACACAAACAACGCCGTATCCGCTGAAATCTTTTCGATTAAGCCCTCTTACGGTGCCGTTTCCACTGGCATATATAGGCGTGCCTTTGGGAGCGGTAAAATCAACACCTGTATGCATGCGTAAAGTCTTGTAAACAGGATGCACACGATAACCAAAACCCGAAACCAATCGGTTTGTGGCACTTGAAATAGGAACTATTGAGGGTATTGATGCTATCATTTCGGCTTTATTCTTAGCCAAATTGTACAAATCATCAAAAGATTTCGATTGTACATATACCTGACGGGAAATTTTGTCAAGCTTTTTTGTTGTGGCAATAAGCAATTCCGAATTGTCATATCCTTCTAAAGATGAATACTTGTTGACTCCTCCCACACCTGCATTGCGTTCTTCTTTCGAAATAGGCTCTGCTTCAAGTATGACACGATATATGTTATCGTCCCTTTCCTGCAAATCTTTTAAAACAGCATTTACATTATCGAATTTTTTTTCCAAAAGCTGATATTGTGTTTTAAATTGCTCAATCTCTCTTCTTAATACTTTCTCTTTCGGGGAGTCAATAAGATAAAATGCAAGGATAACAGCTATTGTTGAAAATACTAAAAATGCTGAAAAAAGATAAATAGCTTTTTTGAAGATTTCTTTAAATGGCACATGCACCACCTTGTAAGTGAGTGATTTATGATCAAATAAATATTTTGTCTTGGCCATTGGTGTTAAAAGAAATTAACTTTTTGATAGTCAAATAATTATAACTATTAATAAATCAAATAATTTTATTATTACCTGCAAAAATAACAAAATAAACTAATTTTGCATAGTTTCGTAACGACTATTAGTATTAAAAAAAGTTAAATGATTAAAGTGTAAAACGTCTTAAATTAAAAATAAATGAACTCAATAGAAATTAGAAAGCAATTTGTCGAATTTTTCAAAAATAAATCTCATCACATAGTCCCCTCTGCACCAATTGTGGTTAAAAATGACCCCACACTTATGTTTACCAATGCAGGGATGAATCAGTTTAAAGATTATTTTTTGGGCAATCAGGAACCCGCTTATAAGCGTATAGCGAACTCTCAGAAGTGCTTGCGTGTATCGGGGAAGCACAACGACCTCGAAGAGGTGGGGCATGACACCTACCACCATACCATGTTCGAAATGCTTGGCAACTGGTCGTTTGGCGATTATTTCAAGAAAGAGGCCATTGCATGGGGTTGGGAGTTCCTGACCGATGTATGCAAAATCGACAAAGACAGACTTTATGTAACCGTTTTTGGAGGTGATACAACAGAAAATATTCAATTCGACAAAGAAGCTCATGACTTTTGGAAAGCTATTGTGCCCGAAGATAAAATCATTAACGGCTCCAAAAAAGATAACTTCTGGGAAATGGGCGATACAGGTCCTTGTGGCCCTTGCTCAGAAATTCATGTGGACATAAGAGATGATGCCGACCGACAGAAAATGGCAGGCAGAGATTTGGTCAACAAAGACCATCCCCTTGTAATTGAAATTTGGAACCTTGTTTTTATTGAGTTTAACAGAAAAGCCGATGGCCAGCTCGAAAAGCTTAAAGCCAGTCATGTCGATACTGGTATGGGATTCGAAAGATTGTGCATGGTCATGCAAAAGAAAAAATCAAATTACGATACTGATGTTTTTACGCCCCTGATTAATAAAATTGCAGCTTTATCTGATATTAAATATGGTAAGGATATAAAGTCTGATATTGCCATGCGCGTGATTGCCGATCATGTAAGGGCTGTGGCTTTTTCTATTGCTGATGGTCAACTGCCTTCAAATGTTAAAGCCGGTTATGTTATCAGACGTATTTTAAGAAGAGCCATCCGATATGCTTATGTTTTTCTCAATATGAAGGAAGCTTTTATTTTTAACCTGGTTGATACCCTCTCAGAGCAGATGGGTGAGTTCTTCCCCGAAATTAAAGCCCAGAAGGAATTTATTAAAACCATTATCCAGCAGGAAGAAAACTCCTTTTTAAAAACCCTTTCTATTGGTCTTAATAAGTTTGAAGCTTATATTGATGAACAAAAGCATGCTAATACAAATCTTATCTCAGGCGAATTTGCATTTGAGTTGTACGATACTTATGGCTTCCCCCTCGACCTCACGGTATTGATGGCTAAAGAAATAAACTGGCTCGTTGACTTGCCCGCGTTCGATAAATGCATGGGCTTGCAGAAAGAACGTTCTAAAAAAGCTGCTAACATTGAACTGAGCGACTGGATTGAATTAATCCCTCTCAAAGAAACAGTTTTTGTGGGATATGATGAAGTGAAATGTGAGGTAAAAATTTCAAAATTCAGAAAAGTAACCAATAAAGATGTTGATGCTTACCACCTTGTTTTTGATAAAACCCCTTTTTATGCGGAGTCTGGGGGACAGTCGGGCGACAAAGGTTTTCTAACTGCTGAAAATGAGATGATAAATGTCGAAGACACTGTTAAAGAAAACAATCTGATAATACATAAAGTAAATACCCTTCCTAAGGAACTAAAGCAAGCTTTTACCGCACAGGTTGATGTTGAAAAAAGAAACCGCACAGCTTCTAACCATTCTGCAACGCACCTGCTGCATGCCGCATTAAGAGAAGTATTGGGGAAGCATGTAGAACAAAAAGGCTCTATGGTAGATGACAACAGACTAAGGTTCGATTTCTCGCATTTTGCACGCCTTAACGATGAAGAAATAAAAAAAGTAGAAGATATTGTCAATGCCCGTATAAGAGAAAATACCACCCTTGAAGAAAATCGCAATATGCCGTATAACGATGCCATTAAAATGGGAGCTATGGCGCTTTTTGGAGAAAAATATGCTGAAAATGTACGTGTCATTGCTTTTGATAAATCATTCTCTGTCGAGCTTTGTGGGGGTACCCATGTTAAAGCAACCGGACAAATTGGCCTGTTTAAAATAGTTACGGAATCAGCCATCGCTGCCGGTACCCGCCGTATTGAAGCAGTCACCGGTGTGCATGCGCTCGATTATCTGAACACTTACATCACCATGCAAAAAGAAATTTCCGACATGCTTAAGAAACCCATCGACTTGCTTAAAGCTCTTTCGGGGTTAATTGACGAGAATACATCATTGAAAAAAGAAGTTGAACAGTTTAAAAAAGGAGCAGTAGGGGAGTTGAAAAATGAACTTTTAAAAGAAATACAGATAATTAATGGTATTCAGTTTATTGGTAAAACTGTTGGCCTCGATTTGCAAGGTGTAAAAGATCTCGCTTTTGCCATCAAAGCCGAAAGCAGCGAGCTCGTTTTATTATTGGCCAACAAATCAAACGACAAAGTCAATCTGAGTCTTTTAATTACTGACGATTTGGTAAAAAGCAAAGGATTAAATGCCGGCACTGTAATAAGAGAGATAGCAAAGGAAATTAAAGGCGGCGGCGGCGGCCAACCATTTTTTGCAACTGCTGGTGGCAGTGATTTTGGCGGCATAGAGAGGGCGATGAATATTGCGAGAGAAATTATAAGAAAAATATAGCTCACCACAGATAGCACAGATAAACACAGATTAGGATAATATGAAATCGAGCATGATATTATTAACACATTCTGTAAATGAAAATATTTTTCATGTGAGATTCTCCCGAAAGCTTTCGGGATGACCAATAAAAAACAAATTATTTACAGATGAAACAATTAAATGAATTGAGTTATAAAATTATTGGTTGTGCATATAAAGTTCATGCTGCTCTTGGACCTGGATTACTCGAGTCAACTTATGAAGTTTGTTTTGAACACGAGTTGCTACAAGAAGGACTTTTTGTTGAAAGACAAAAAGCATTACCTGTAGTTTACAATAACATTAAGCTTGATGCTGGTTATAGAATAGACTTACTGGTTGAAAAACAAATTGTAGTAGAAATAAAATCAGTTGAAGCAATTAATCCTGTTTATGAAGCTCAGCTCTTAACTTATTTGAAACTGACAGGTTTAAAACTTGGTTTATTAATTAATTTCAATGTTTCTGATTTAAAAAAAGGAATTATGAGAAGAGTAATATAGTAAGAAATTAACCACAGATAACACAGATGAACACAGAAAGGGAAAAAGAAATATAATTTAATCTGTGCAAATCTGTGTAATCTGTGGTAAAATAAATTGTGTCAATCCGTGTAATCTGTGGTAAAAAATATTGTGATATCTGAGGTAAAAATTATTGTTTAATCTGTGTCAATCCGTGTAATCTGTGGTAAATATTATGTCAAATAAATCAAACACCATAATAACCGAAAAAATATTTTTCCTCCTTATAGTCCTTTCTTCGCTCTGGCCTATACTTTCAACTCCTGTTTTTGCCATGCTCGATGCACCTGCCCATTTGTACAATACACGACTTATCTATGAATTGATTTTCAAACACAATGAAGCCGTCAGGCAGTTTTATGTGTTTAACAGTTTAATAGTGCCCAACTGGACTGGTCATATCATTATGGTTTTCCTGATGCTGTTTTTCAATGCTGTTTGGACTCAGAAAATATTTATCATCATTTATCTTATTGCTTTCCCTTATGCTTTCAGATATCTTATTAAATCGAGCAAAGGCAATCTCGCACTTTCATATTTTGCTTTTCCATTAGCCTACTCTTTTTTCTTTTTCCTGGGCTTCTTCAATTTTTTAATAGGTCTGCCCATCATGCTTTTTAGCATGTCGTACTGGATAAGAAAATCAGAAATAAACAGCATAAAAAAATATTTTTTCTTGGCTTTATTTTCCCTCCTTATTTATTTCAGCCACCCCATTCTTTTTGCTGTTTGGTGTGTGTTTGTTGCTTTATCCTTTTTATACGAAATCGTTAATGTATTAATTGCAAAGACAGCCCCAAAGCCTTTTATAAAAAGTGTAATCTATACCGCTGTTGCTATACTTCCATCACTGATTCTTACTGTAAATTATCTGATCAACCAACCCAAAGATGCCCTGACTGTAAAGCTTAAAGGAGCTGAGCTTTTTATGTGGCTCAAAAACATCAGGTCGTTGATGGCTTTTTCTTTCGATGCTGAAATGAATTATACCTCAGTATTGTTTTATTGCTTGATGGGGCTTTTTATTGGGGGACTGAGTTATGCAATTTATAAAATTGTTAAAAGCCACAAAACCCTCACTTCATCCGATTTTAAGCATTTATTTTGGTTCGATATGAGTTTGGTTATTTTGATATTATACTTTTTGTTACCCGACGAATCTAATGGTGGCGGCTATATTTCTTCGCGATTGAATTTGTTGTTTTTCATTTTTCTGGCATTGGGGTTTTCATCACTGAAACAATTAAAGCTTATCAATCTCCTTTTTGTGGCAACGGTTCTCTTTGTGTTCAACAAACAGCTTTGTTATTTTAGTACGGCCATGAAGCCACTTAATAAAAATGCTGAAACATTTATAAAGCTGTCTGATTATATGGAGGAAGGCAAAACTATGATTGCTGTTGACCAATCTCAAAACTGGATGCAGGGACATTCGTGCAATTATGTGGGCGCCAACAAACTCATACTGACCCATCAGAATTATGAGGCCTCTAAAAAATATTTCCCATTGTTGTGGAACTTAAAACAAAGACCCGAACTGTACTTTGGCGAAATGAAAACAGGCAATCCTTGCGTGTGGTTGATGCCGGTTGAAAACGACCTGAAACAAGAAGCCGATTATGTGCTTGTTTACGGATATAGTCCTTTGAGCAGTGAGTGCGATTCTTTGATAAACTTTTCATTAAACAAATACTACAGATCTTTATTTGTATCTGAAGACGGTTATATAAGGTTGTTTGAAAAAACTAATTAATTAAACCTGCTATGATAAAAATTTCTTCTTTAAAATATTCCCTCTCAAAACTGACATTGGTTCTGATTATTTTTTTTCTGACCCTTTACAAATTTGTCGTACTACCGCAGCAAAATACGCTAAACTGGGATAATTATGGTTATTATTTGTATCTGCCCACGTTTTTTATCTATCACGACCCCCACATGACTCATCTAAATGAATGGTTGGTGCCTGCCAATGATAAATATAAAAACACACCCAATCTGTATCAAATTAATCCTGTAAACGACACTTGCAATATTATACGATACCCGGTCGGACAAGCCCTTTTTTATGCTCCCTTCTTCTTTCTGGCTCATGGGGTGACTTTGTTAACACCATCCCCCCCCCCAGATGGTTTCTCTTTGATGTACCAGCTTTTTATACGGTGGGGTTGCTTCATTTATTTAATTGCAGCTTTGGTGCTGATGAGAAAAGCATTGTTGTGCATTTTTAACGAAAAAACAACAGCCGTAACTTTAATTTTATTGATTTTAGGTGTCAACCTGCATCTATATGCCGGCACTTCAAGTCCTCACGAAACTTTGTTTCTAATATATGCACTAATGTTATACATTACTGCCAAACGAACACATTATTTTAGCCTTTCTTTTTGGCTCAAAGCAGCCGCTCTTACAGCTTTGGCTTGTATTACCCGACCCACCGATGTTATTATTGTGCTCATTCCATTATTATGGGGGTTGAAAAGCTTACGTGAAATATTGTCATACTTAATGCTGTGGTTTTCAAAGAAAATTCATATTTTCTTTATTTCGCTGTTTACATTTGGAGCTGTTTTGTTTATTCAACTGCTGTATTGGAAAATATATGCCGGCAGTTGGATTAATTATACTTACGATGCTACTGGTGAATTCCTTAATTTGAAATCCCCTTATATTATTGAATTTCTTTTCAGTTTTCGTAAAGGATGGTTTATTTATTCACCCCTTATGTTTTTGGCTCTTTTCGGCTTTATCAGTATGTACCGCCAACGAAAAGATATTTTTATTCCTGTTGTTGCATTTTATGTTATTAATTTATACCTCTTGTCTAGTTGGATAACATGGTGGTATGGCGATTCTTTCAGCTCCAGGGCCATGGTGCAGTCCTTGGCAATAACTATTATCCCATTGGGGTTTTTATATGATGATATTAAAAAGAAAAAGACCTTAATCAAATCTTTATTCTATGGATTGCTCTTTATATTAGTGAGTTTGAATCTTTTCCAAACATGGCAGTTTCACAAATCTATTTTTCCTCTCGACAGGCTTACCAGAAAAGCCTACTCATACATTTTTCTGAAAACTAAAATTGATGTTGACAAACGTGAATCATTGATGCTTATCAACCGGAACATTGATGAAACTTTTATTCCTAATCACTGTTGTCCGATAAAAATTTAAAGAGAAGGAAGTCCGAAAACTTCCTTTCTCTTTTTTTGTAGATTTGCTTCGCTAAAAACCTTCTACATGAGCAAAAATACACATTTTTTTGGACAA